>MKWU01000905.1_pt1 | contig 54446 bp, 51 predicted proteins | sample 809101 | NCBI WGS metagenome assembly MKWU01 (sample SAMN05860141, study PRJNA318959) | sponge metagenome | host: Aplysina aerophoba | place: Slovenia: Piran, Adriatic Sea, Gulf of Piran | collected 2013-05-07 | reverse complement strand
AGTTGCTCGACTCATCAAAAAGGCAGGGCGCGCAAAAGAGTAAACGTATCCAACATCTGCATGTCTATTGGAGGACACGTTTACTCTTATCAGGAAGCCTGACTCTGAGGCACGGGGAGAAGACTATGAAAGACCTTGTTGCATACCTCGCCAGGGCGCTGGTGAACAACCCGGATGAAGTCGAGGTCTCAGAAATCCAAGGAGAAACTGCAGCCATCCTTGAGTTGCGCGTGGCCAAGGAAGACCTTGGTCGTATTATCGGCAAACAGGGGCGTACGGCAAAGTCGATCCGGACCCTGCTCAATGCGGCGGCTTCCCGTACAAACCGCAAAGTTGTCCTTGAGATTGTCGAAGAAAAATAGCCGCCCGAGCCCAGTCACACAGATCGAACTTGGTCGTGTGGTCAATACGCATGGTGTGCGGGGAGAGGTTCGCTTCCTCCCCCACTCTTTCCCCTGCCCGACGTTACGGCCCGGCCTGCGGGTCACGCTGCGCAAGACGGACACCCCGGAAGAGGGATTCGAGTTGAAACAGGTCCGGCCGCACGCGTCCTGTCTCCTCCTCAAGTTTGCCGGGGTCGATTCTCGCGACCGGGCCGAGGCGCTCCGCGAGTCGCGTTTGCTCGTGGACGAGAGCGACTTACCCCAACTCCAAGTGGGCGAGTTTTATCACTACCAGATGATCGGCCTGCCTATCCGAACGCTGACGCAAGAATCTATCGGGACTATTGCGGAGGTTCTGACGACCCCGGGCCATGATATCTTCGTGGTGCGGGATGGAGAAAAAGAATATCTGATCCCTGTTGTTGAAGACGTAATACGGACGATCGCCATCGAAGACCGCCTGGTGATTATCAATCCGCCCGAAGGACTGCTCGAAAATGAGTAAACGTATCCAGCCTTGATAAATGATTGGAGGACACGTTTACTCATTATAGCTTATGCAGTTTCACATCATTACCATTTTCCCGGAGTGGTTTGCCTCGCCCCTCTCCACCAGCTTGTTACACAAAGCTCAGGGTAAGGGCATCCTCTCGTTTTGCGTGCACGATTTGCGTGACCATGCACCGGACAAACATCGCTCAACAGACGATGCGCCCTATGGTGGGGGCTGGGGTATGGTGATGACCCCCGAGCCCCTGGTCAATGCGATCGAAGCAGTGAGTGAGCCCTTACCCAATTCGAGGCGGATTTTCCTCTCGCCTCAAGGACAGCCGCTTTCCCAGGCCAAAACGGCCGAACTGGCAGCGTACGAGGCGCTGATTCTGGTCTGCGGTCGATATGAAGGGGTAGACGAACGGGTTCTGTCCTTTGTTGATGAAGAGATTTCCATCGGAGACTATATTGTCAGTGGGGGAGAAGTGGCGGCCCTCGTATTGATTGATGCCGTTGCCCGGCTCGTGCCGGGTGTGGTCGGGAGGAAAGAATCAACCGAAGACGAGTCTTTCAGTACTGGACTACTCGAATATCCGCAGTATACCCGGCCGGAAACGTTCCGCGGGATGCCGGTTCCAGACGTGCTGTTATCCGGTCATCATGCAGACATCTCCCAGTGGCGACGCCGACAGTCGCTTATCCGGACGCGCGTGCGGCGGCCGGACCTGCTCAAAAAGGCTGACCTGAGTCCCGAAGAACGGCGCTGGCTCCAGCAGCGGGATGATACGGACACATAGCAGCCCTGCCCGCACAGCGAAGGCACGTATGGCCGACGTCTATATCGCATTGATTCATCATCCCGTGTATGACAAAACGCACAAAGTCGTGACCACCTCCATTACTAATATGGATATTCACGATATTGCTCGGTCGGCATTAACCTACGGGGTAAAACAGTATTTCGTGGTCCATCCGATACGAACGCTCCAGGCCCTGGCGGAGAAAATCCTTGACCATTGGCAGAGCGGGCATGGCAGCGTGTATAACGCGACCCGCAGAGATGCCCTGTCCATTGTCTCTTTGGCTGACTCGCTTGAGGAGGTTCGGGCGGTCATTACCCGGAGTGCAGGTCAGCCACCGCGCGTCATTGCCACATCGGCAAAAGGCGGGGAAGAGCGTCTGAGTTTTGCCGACCTGCGCGAAAGTCTGAAACACGAGCAGTGCCCCATCCTCTTACTGTTGGGAACCGGCTGGGGGCTGACCCAGGAGGTTTTTGCTCAGGCAGAGGCAATTCTTGAGCCTATTCAAGGGTGTGGAGCGTATAACCATCTATCCGTTCGTGCGGCTGCGGCCATTATGCTTGACCGCCTGCTGGGGACGCCGTCTTGACCGTCTGTCAGCAGCAGGGTAGTAGAAAAAGAGCAGTAAACCCTCGTCGTCCGTACTCAGCAAACACACGGTAATAACGGCAATAGCAATACTGCACCTCTCTGTCTCAGGTGAGGCATACTTGCAGACGTCTTAGCGTTTGTCCCACCTGCCGCACAGTGCATGAAAAAAGCGCGGAGGAGAACAGCATCATGAGTAACCTACTTGCCGCCATTGAGGCTAAACAGCAGAAGACTGATATTCCAGAGTTTAGGGCCGGGGATACCGTTCGCGTCCATGCCAAGATTATTGAAGGTGACAAAGAGCGGGTTCAGGTCTTTGAGGGAGCGGTCATCAGCCGCTCGAACGGCAAGGGTAACCGGGCGACCTTTACGGTGCGGAAAGTATCCTACGGGGTCGGGGTCGAGCGGATTTTTCCCCTGCACTCGCCGCGCATTGAGAAGATCGAAGTCCTCGCTCGGGGGAGAGTCCGGCGGGCCAAGCTGTATTACCTGCGTCAACGCTCCGGTAAGGCGGCCCGTATCAAAGGCACCCGTCTCCAAACGCCAGAGGTCGGCGCGATGAGCGAGGTCGTTGCCCTGGCTGAAAGAGCGCAGACAATGGAGCAGTCCGAAGAAGCCGAGGAATAATCCTCGTCGCGGCGGGCACACGCATGTCCGCCGGTCTGTCTATTCAGCGCCGTCAGGGGGTGCCTGGGTCTCCGCCTGACGGACGCGTCGCTGCCACCATACCAGCCCGCCCGTTACGAGGCCGAGCAGCCAGACCGTTGCATAGCCATACTCCGGCGTCGCATACAGAATCAGCTCGTCAAACCGACCGATGAGCAGCGACATCCGCGCCATGACGGTATAGCCAAAGGCCGCACCGAAGGAGATCATGAGAAAACAGCTCCCAACGCGGGCCACGCGCCGCACGCTCCCCGTATGTTCAACCGAAAAGAAAAAATAGACGAGGACGCTGACGACACCAATAAGAATGAGGACGGTATTCAGTTCGGCCAGGCCGAAGCTGATACCCGCGGGACCAACCGTAACGAGAGGCTTCAGCGTCCCTTGGACCTGCTGCAGCACGAACGAAGATAACAGGCGTGGAATCGCGACCCCGGAACTCACGCCTAAGATAAAGGCAAACGTCAGACGACTGGTCCAGGCGAGACGGGGCAAAAACCGGGCTAACAGCAACAGGCCGAGGATGAGCGGTATGATCAGACGCCATTCGTGCTGCTCGATAAGCGGCACGGCGAGCTTTTTGAGCATGACTTCGTGATAGGTGATGACCAGCAAATAGCCAACCGAAGCGCCGACAAAGATGTGCTCGCCCAGCTTAAAGAACGGATTATCCCGGTACAGAAACGAATAGATACACAGGCTTAAACCCACGGCCAGCCAGGCACCACACAGTGTCTCGAGACTCATACGCGCCCCGAAGAGTAAAGGTGTCCAGCATCTGTATGTCTATTGGAGGACACGTTTACTCCTTTCGCCCGCTCAGCAGGTAGCAGACATTGCAGACGATGATCAGACCGATAATCAGAAAATGGGTGGCTGACTGCGCGTCCATGCCCGCGGTTGCCTTGCCGGCCTGATTGAGGAGGGTTTCATACTCGGCCGCGCCACGCAGTCCGCCCAGCAGGCCGGTAATCTGTCCGGTTTGCAGCAAGGGATAAAACTTGGGCGCGCTGACCGCGGTACAGCCTCCGCCCAACTCAAAGCCATATTTTTCCTTGCCATAGACATACCAGGTGTCGAGGCCGGGAAAGCCTGCGCTGAGGCTGAGAGCGTAGTCAATATCGCGTAAGCTGCGGACCCCTTCGAGCACGGGCAGCGCTTCGGTTTTTCGGCCCGCATAGTCGGTCGGAAAGGCGTTGGTCAGGCTCTGCCCTATATTGATGATAGCGTTGGCTTCCCCAGGTCCATAGCCGAGGAAAACGTAGTCCGTCCCGTCCCTTTTCCCGGCTTCCTCTGCTCCATGCGTGACCGCGGACTCCGCCATGCTCGTGCCCGCCGGCCACAGGGTCAGGGCCACAACACGCAGGTTTCTGGCAAAAGCGTGGCGGAGGAGAGAAACGGTCATGGGGTAGAGTTCAGGCTTTGAAGCGGGGTCGAAATCCAGCGACAGGAGCACCACCGAGCGCTCGGGCAGACGCTCCAGCGTATCGTAGAGTTGCCGCGTTTCCGGCGAAATACGGACGGGCAGACCCAGTGGGTAGAGCAGAGGTAGCACCGTCACCACGCTCATCAGTACAAAGATGAAACGCCGGTCTAACTGCAACAGACGAACGGCAAATTCACGCACCGTCACCTCTCCCCAGATAGGCGCGCTCGATCCCAAAAATGATTTTGATCGAGGTGGCAATGGCGCCTAGGCTGACGCCAATCAGAATCCCGCGTTGGGCCGCCGTATTCGGCACAGTCATGATCCAGTCGGCCAGCGCGCCGATCCCAGGCAGCAGTGACTCACCCAGGGGCACCCGACCCGCCATCACCAGGACGGCTGCGCTGAGTAGAATCGTCGCCTCCAGCGTCCGCGCCCGAAAGGCCCGGTAGGCCGCAGACGCGACAAAAAAAGCCAGCAGCGAGAACATCGTTCCCTGAAGCGCAACCAGGACATAGTCGTACAGCCAGCCGAAGAACGTCCCTTCGGCTTTTCCCTCAGCCCACAGCCCGGCCCCGAACACGGTCAGCAGGGACACAAACAGCACGGCACTATAGCCCCAGCCGGCTTCCTGGCGGGCGATTTTTTGGTAATGGGCTGACAGCAAACTGCCGACGCCAAGCACAATGGCAAACCCGGCAATAATTTGACTCCAGAGCGAAATCTCCTGCAAAAAATTTTCCGAGGCCGGATGGGGCACGTAGTATTGCAGGACTAACGCCAGCCCAAACACACACGTAATCAAGAGGGGTAGGCTCTGTTGCCAGAAATGCATATTTCTCCCGTGGCGTGCCTAACGGAAATCATGAAATATCTGCACGGCCGTCTCCCAGATGGTCACTCCAGTCATATCGCCGAGGGTGAGCAAGCCTGTCCCTGCCACCAGACCGACGAGTAAGAAGCCTTTCCCCAAATCCTGGCCGCGGAGCGTGCCGACCAGCGCTGGGTCGCGCGATAGATACGCGCTGGCGGCGTACAGCTCCTCACCAATCAGGGTGTAATCACAGGTAGCAATAAAAAAAGGCAACTGGTGCTCGGCATCCGTCCCGGCAATCTGCATCGCGCCGGTTGCAGCTCCAGTCTCGGCTAACAGCAGCGACTCCGCGTAATAATAGCCGATGAAAAAATTCGCCGCGGGCCGCTCGCGCAGCATGATGCCGTCCACCGCCGCGGTATACGCAAACTGATCGGCGGCAATAAAAAAATTGCTCTCGTCAGCATGGCCGTCTGGCCGACCCGCCGTCCGATAGGCGTCTTTAACCATGTCCTGGGCAATGGCCATAACAATGGGCGAGCGGTGCGGGACTTTGATTGCGGTCCCGGACACGGCCGACCGCTTTGCCACCTCGCCCAGCAGAACCGTGGCCGCAATCGTCGACATATTGGACGCATCGCCGCGCCCGGTTAACTCGCCACTGCCGGTCAGATAGACAATCGGGCGACCCGTTTCCGCTGCCCGGCCAATCGCCTCTTCGACTGCATCAATGCCGGGGATACGGCGGAGAAAGAGCGTGGGCTTCGTCCGGGCCGAGCGAATCGAGAGCAGCACACTCGCACTGAAGGCCAGCATAAAGAGAAAATTATTAAGCTTGGCCCACTGAAACCAGTTCGGCTGAGGTACGGCGGAGAACACCCGGCTCTCAAATCGCTCGTCCCCAATGAGTGCAAGAATCTTCACGAAGTAGCGCCTCCCGTTCAGCAGTGGGCTCTCGGCGACAGTACTGACCTGAAGGAAATGCGCCTGCGGGTGCGGAGTACCGCTCATCCACCACGGAGCCACACGGTTTTTTTCGTAGTGGGTATTGGCCGGAAGCGTTACGACCGGCTGAAATACGCCCTGCTCCCGGTCGCTGAGTACAATCTGGTAGTGGGCCTCTGCCATCTCTTCAAAATTCCCTTGCCAGCGTAGGCCAATGCTGCCCCCGCCGTCCCCCGGCATATCAAAGGCTTCCCCAGTCAGTCGGGAATCGGAGGCCAGCGCCTTCGTCCCCACCACAAGGGCGAACACCAGTCCCAGGAGTAGAAGCCAGCCGAGGCGTCCGCTTCGGTGCCGGGACCCAGCGGACGGGTCAGGGAAGCCTGAGACGCTCGGCAATGGAGCCATGCCAGTCGGGATGTTCTGCGTTATCAGGATGACACCCCGGTCTTCGGAGCTCGTACCGGAGGGGCGAATTTCTCGGTTGTACCTGGAGGGGTACGTTTGTCGAGCTGGACGTGAATCAGCTCAACAAGCCGGGCTACGGCATCTCTCCGCTCCAGTATACCGGCCAACCGCTCCGTTTCCGCCGGCGCGCACACCAGATCAAGAAAAGGCCGCAGCCCGTGAACGATCTGGCTACTCAGAAAATTGAGCGGTTCGCTGGATTCGAGCAAGAGAACCGCCGGCGTCTCAAGTCTCCGGCTCACAATGGCATCGGCCACTTTTTGCAAAAGCTGAAGGTCCTGCGGGGAGAGTGGTGCTGCGACCTGGTCAGTAGCGAACGCATGCGCCATTGCGCGCCGAAAACGGTCCCAGGACAGTCCACCAGACATACCTCTCCATATGGCAAATTTGGGGGAGTCGGACAATCCCGGAACCTCTATAATCCTCCGGGCACAGATACCGGGACTCTATTGTCTGACATCCGGTGGTGTTATGCTGATGCAGCCAAGCGCGTGAATGCTCTTTGAAGAGGATATGGAGATGAGCCCAGTTTTTGAGCACGTAAGACCCGAGACGGCTGAACTCCTCGCGGACCGAGCCAAGGCACAGGGACTTTCGGTCGATAGCTATCTCAAACTCCTCCTCGGGATATCCGCTCAGGCCAATCTATTCGCAAAACTTTCAGAGGAAGAATTTGAGGCGGTCCTGGAAGAGTTTGCAAACGGGACAGAAAATGTCCCGCCCCTGCCTACTCACTTTTCTCGTGCCGATATCTATTGCGACCACGACTAGATGTCCTCACTGCTCGATACGAACGTCTTATTACGAGTGGTACACAAAAACGATCCCTTACATCAGGTATCGTTAGCCGCCATATTGAGCATTATCTCGATTTACTACCTGATAGCCTTGCTACTTATCTCGAATGGCGACGATTGATTGTCGCTCATACCATCTCGGGTGTTGCCGTCCACGACGCTCGGATTGTTGCCTCTATGAAGGTCTATAACGTTCATCAACTCGTGACATTCAACGTAGACGATTTTCGGCGCTATCGGGGCCTTTCGGTGCTCACGCCACAGGCTCTTTCCTCACTCGCTCCGTAAGAAAAATGTTTTCATATCGAGGATACACCCATGCCACAGCCCTACGACATCATTATCATTGGCGGCGGCGCAGCCGGATTCACGGCCGGCCTGTACGCGGCGCGTGACCGCTGCCGGGCACTCCTGCTCGAACGCTTTTCTGCCGGCGGGCAGGTGCTCAACTGTGAGCATATCGAGAATTATCCGGGATTTCCGGATGGTGTCGCCGGCTATACTCTGGGGCCACTACTGCAACAGCAGGCCACCAGCCTTGGGCTTGAGATGCAACTGACAGAGGTCAGCGCCGTACAGCGGGACGGCGATGTGCTCGTGCTGCAAACGGATAGCGGGACCTTTCACACCAGAGCGCTGGTCGTCGCCACCGGCTCGAGTTTTTCCGCGCTCGGCGTTCCGGGTGAAGAAGAATTTGTCGGCAAGGGCGTCTCGCACTGTGCGGCCTGTGACGGTGCGTTTTTTATGGACCAGCCGGTAGCCGTAGTGGGAGGCGGGGATGCCGCGCTTGATGAAGGACTCCATCTCACTCAGTACGCCTCACACGTCACGCTCATTCATCGGCGAGATGCGTTACGCGCCTGTCAGCTTTTGCAGGAACGGGCACAGGCAAACGACAAACTTTCCTTTTGCTGGAACAGCGTCGTGCGAGAAATCGAAGGCGACGCCGGTGTCAAACGGATACGGCTCGAAGACGTTACGCAGGGAACACCATCTACGCTGGATGTCGCCGGCGTCTTCCTCTACATCGGCCTGACGGCCAATACCCAATTTCTGGGGGACCTGGTTCCGCTCAATGCGCAGGGGCAGATTGTGACCGATCTCTGGATGCGGACGGCAACGCCCGGCGTCCTGGCCGCGGGTGATGTCCGCAGCGATTCCTCACGGCAACTCGTGTCCGCAGCCGGAGATGGCGCCACAGCCGCCCTTGCAGCAATTCGTTATGTGCGTACTAATGAGTGGGCAGGCTCAACGAATGTGCGCTGACACCAACACAGAATGAGGATGCGTCTATTATGAACTATGTACCATACGTGATCGAACAGACCGGTCGGGGTGAACGGACCTATGATATTTATTCCCGCTTACTGAAAGACCGGATTATTTTTCTCGGTTCCGAGGTCAACGATGCGGTGGCCGATGTGATCGCCGCTCAGCTCCTTTTCCTCGAATCTGAAGAGCCCGAGCAGGATATTCACCTGTATGTGAACTCGCCGGGCGGCTCGGTGACCGCTGGGCTGGCTATCTATGACACCATGCAGTACGTCACCCCCGACGTGTCCACCATGTGTGTCGGCCAGGCGGCCAGTATGGGCGCAGTGCTCTTGACCGCCGGGGCACCGGGCAAACGGTTTGCCCTGCCGCATTCCCGGATCATGCTGCACCAACCGCTCGGCGGCGTGCAGGGTCAGGCGGCCGATATCGACATTCACGCCAGGGAAGTGCTGCGCATCCGGGAAGAACTCAACAACATTCTTGTCAAACATACCGGCCAGACCCTCAAGAAAATTGAAAAGGACACGGACCGGGATATGTTCATGACCTCCAAGCAGGCCCTGGACTACGGCGTGATTGATGAGGTCGTTTCCAGCCGCAAGAAAGACACCGACGAGGAGGGGGAACAAAAGGGTCGGTAGCCGCTCCGGACCCGGAGGGGCCCGCCGAAGGACGAAGCCGCGTGGCGTTACACGCCAGCCCGCCCCGGTACGGGACGGAACTGCCGAAAGCTACCTACCCGGTCGCTCCCTCCCCGTATAAATGGCACCAGACGTTATGCTCGGTTGTTCCCTGTCCGCTGCGGACCAGTGGCGGCGGTGTGGTCTTGCAGCGCTCCATCGCCTGAGGACAACGGGTGTGAAACGCGCAGCCTGACGGCGGATTCAAGGGCGAAGGCACATCGCCGGTCAGGACGGTCCGCTGGGTCCGGACCGTCGGGTCGGGGACGGGATTGGCCGACATGAGCGCCAGGGTGTACGGGTGCTGGGGATTACGAAAGAGTTCGTCGACCGGAGCGACTTCAACCAGCTTACCGAGGTACATCACAGCCACCCGGTCGGCGATATATTCGACCACGTTCAGGTCGTGCGAGATAAATAAATACGAGAGTCCCAGGTCGTTTTGCAGGTCCTGGAGCAGGTTCAGAATCTGGGCCTGAATGGAAACGTCCAGCGCCGAGACCGGCTCATCACACACGATAAACTGCGGCTCCAGGGCCAACGCGCGCGCAATGCCGATACGTTGACGCTGGCCGCCCGAAAATTCGTGCGGATAGCGGGATCGATACGTTGCCGCCAGGCCGACCCGCTCCAGCAGCGCGCTGACCTGGCGGTCTAATTCGGCTCCCTGCGCCAGGCCGTGCACTTTGAGCGCCTCACCGATAATCGCACCAACCGTCATGCGCGGATTCAGCGAACTATACGGGTCCTGGAAGATCATCTGCATCTGTTGCCGGGCCTGACGCATCTGCGCGGCAGAGAACCGGCAAAAGTCCCGGCCCTGGAAAAATACCTCGCCATCGGTGGGTTCGATCAGTCTCAAGAGCGCCCGGCCGACTGTGGTTTTGCCGCAGCCCGACTCGCCGACCAGGCCAAATGTTTCTCGGGGCTGAATGGTAAACGATACCGCATCCACCGCCTTGACCCAGGCCGAGACGCGCGAGAAGACCCCGCCACGGACCGGAAAGTATTTCTTAAGGTTCCGAATCTCCACTAAGGGGGGTTGAGTCGTGCGACCGGTTGCCATGAATCTTTTTCCGTTTCCCCAGCCCCTAATCCCTAGCCTCTAACCCCTGCTTCCGCATGCAACCAGCACGACGCTTCATGGCCAGGCTCAATCGCCAGCAGCGCTGGCTGTTTGGTCGGGCAGTCATCGAGCATTGCCGGACAGCGGGCGGCAAAGGCACAGCCCGGCGGATAGTGTAACGGCGAAGGTACGCTGCCGGTGATCGCGGCCAGACGTTTGGAGCGCCGCCCTCGACGCGGCACGGCCTGGAGCAATGCCTGGGTGTAGGGGTGGAGCGGGTTGTGAAACAGCGGACGGACTTGGGCGCGTTCGATAATTTTTCCCGCGTACATGACCGCCACGTCCTGGGCGAACTGCGCCACAACGCCGAGGTTATGCGTGATCAGCAGAATCGCCATGCCCAGCTCGTCCTGGAGGCGGGCGAGTAAATCGAGAATCTGAGCCTGGACCGTGACATCCAGGGCGGTAGTTGGTTCGTCGGCAATTAACAGGTCCGGACGGCAGGCCAGCGCCATGGCGATCATCACCCGCTGTTTCATTCCGCCCGACAGCTCGTGCGGATAGTGTTCGAGCCGTTGCCGCGGAGAGGGAATCCCGACCGTTTCCAGTAAGCGCACGGCTTCCTGGTTGGCCTCGCGTACCGACAGTCCCTGATGGAGTCGCAGCACCTCGCCGATCTGATTGCCAATGGTGAAAACCGGATTCAGTGAGGTCATCGGCTCTTGGAAAATCATGCCGATGGATTTGCCACGAATGGAACGCAGCTCGGCCTCGGATAATTGCGCCAGGTCGCGGCCGTTGTACACCAGAGAGCCGCTGACGATCCGCCCCGGAGATTCGATCAGGCGCATAATCGACAAGGCCGTAGCCGATTTTCCACAGCCCGACTCACCGACCAGCGCCAGGGTCTGTCCCGGCTGAACCTCAAGATCAATCCCCCGGACCGCTCTGACTTCGCCTTGCTCGGTAAAGAAGGAAACGTGCAGGTCGGAAATAGTGAGCAGAGCTTGAGCCATACCGTTCAGCGATTCCGCAGGCGCGGGTTCAGCGCCTCGCGCAGCCCTTCGCCAACCAGATTAAACGCCAGGACCACGAGAAAAATGGCGAGACCGGGGATAAAGAACAGCCACGGTGCGTCAAAGATAAATCCTCTGCCGCTGGCCAGGATATTGCCCCAGGTCGCATACGGCGGCTGTACCCCAAAGCCGAGAAAGCTGAGACCCGACTCGGTCAGGATGGCACCGGCCACGCCGATAGTGGCCGAGACCAGGACCGGGGCGATAGCGTTCGGGACCATATGCCGGAAGATGATCCGACTCTCGGGTAGACCCAGAGCCTGGGCGGCCACCACAAAGTCCTGCTCACGCAGGGCGAGAAACTCGGCGCGCACAAAACGCGCCGTCGCCATCCAACTGGTCAGACCAATCACAATCATGATGTTGTAAATGCTCGGCGGGAGGAGGGCTACGACGGTCAGAATCAGAAAAAACGTCGGAAAGCACAGCATGATATCGGTAAAGCGCATGATGAGCGTATCGACCGAGACCAGGCCGAGCTTGACGTTCCCGTAGAAACCGGACAGGCCGCCGAGAATAATGCCGATCGTGACCGAGATGCCAACCGCAATAAACCCAATCGATAAGGACACAAACGAGCCCTGCAACATACGCGCAAACACGTCTCGGCCCAGTTCGTCCGTGCCGAGCAGATAGACCCCGCCGAGCGGGTGGTGGGCGGCCGGGATGAGCGCCGGGGAGACAGGGGAGAAAGGCGGCAGGAATTTATCCGGCAGGCGAACGGTGGCCGGGTCGAAAACAACCACCCACTCGGTCAACACTTTCCCGGCAGCGGCCAGCATGACCAGCAAGACCAGCACGATCAGGCCACTCAGGGCGAGCCGATCTTTCTTGAAGATGCGCCAGGCTTCCTGTAGCGGAGTTTCCGGTTTCGGCAGCGCCGACTCCCCTTCAAGCGCTATACTCTGAGTCAGTTCAGCCATGGCTATTGCAACCGAATACGTGGATCGACAACGGCATACAGGATGTCCGAAACAAGGGTGCCGGCCAGGGTCAACGCGGCGGCGATAAAGTTAATCGTCAGGATGACGGGGAAATCCCGGGCCAGAATCGCTTCGTAGCCCAGCCGCCCGAGGCCCGGCCAGGCAAATATCTGTTCAAAGATGACGGAGCCGCCAATCAGGCCCGGCAACAAAAAACCGAACATCGTCACAAACGGCAGCAAGGCATTGCGTAAGGCATGACGGTAGATCACGCTCTCCTCGGGTAGACCCTTTGCCCGTGCGGTACGCACGTAGTCCTGGCGCACCACTTCGAGCATTTGAGAGCGGACATAGCGGGACAGAATGGCAATGCCGGCAATTGCCGACATCACGGATGGCACGACCAGATGCCACAGCCGGTCCATCCAGCGAAAGGCCGGCTGGGCGTTTTCCATGCCAAAGGTGCGCATGCCAATGATGGGTACGTTGAAGAGGTCCACCACCCATTGAATGGCGAGGTAGGACAGGAAGAAGCCGGGGATGGATATGAAGGCGTAGGCAACAAAGGTCGTGGTGCGATCAAACGGAGAGCCTCGCTGGATGGCGGCCTGTATACCGGTCGGAAAGGACAGACTCCAGACAATCAGGGTGGCGCAGATAAAGAGCGGCAGGGAGTTGAGAAACCGGCGCCAGATTTTTGGCAGCACCGGCTGGCTGTCCTTAAATGATTTCAGCTCGCCGGTTGCCAGATCACGCAGCCAATAGACATACTGCACGGACAGGGGTTCGTCCAAATGGAAGGCAGCGCGAATGCGTGCAATGTCCTCGGGCTTCATGCGCGGATTGGCGGGGTCCACCTCGCTGGGTTCACCGGGCGCGAGATGGACGATCGAGAAGGCGATCATCGAAATGACGACCAGCAGAACCAGTCGCTGGAGAATGGCACGCAACAGAAAAACCCACATGAGTCGTCTCAGCCGCTTTCGACAGCCCGTCCTAAAAGTCGGGCGTTAATTCAAGTTTGCGCCACTTGTTGAAATAAAAGGCAATACTGCCGCTCTTGGTCGGGTAAATTTTTTCATAGCGTTCACGGCCGTCGGCCTCCCTCTCGACCAGGACAATCTTTTTGTCCAGGACGCGGGTTGCCAGCCCAACGTACAGAAAAGTGTAGGGTTGGTCGTCTGCAATCACCTGGTGCAGGCGATGAGCCAGGGCGCGTTGTTGGTCGTGGTCATATTCCTGGCGGATACGGACGATCAACTCATCTGCCTCCGGGCTGTTATAGCCGACAAAATTCAGCTGCTGGGGGCCGGCCTGACTGGAATGGAAAATCTGGTACAGGTCGGGATCGATACCCATACTCCAGCCCAGGACAACCGCGTCAAACGAGCCGGTATTGACGAAGTCCTGGAGGAAAACCGCCCACTCAAAGACCTGAGTATTGCATTTGATCCCGATCTTTTTCCAGGCGTCTTGGGCGATGGTCATGATATTGGCACGAATCAGGTTGCCGTTATTGGTGATGAGATTGAATTCAAACACCTGCCCGTCTTTCTCCAGCCAGCCCTCGCTATTGCGCTGCCAACCCACTTCTTCGAGCAGGCGTTGCGCCCCCTCCGGGTCATACGGCAGCGGCTGAATCATCGGGTTATACCACTCGGTCTGACGCGGGTAGGGGCCGGTGATCTGCTCACCTTCTCCGTACAGCAGATAGGTAATGATCTCATCGACATTAATGGCCATACCCAGGGCGCGCCGCACCCGCTTATCGGCAAATAAGGGGTTGCGATGATTATAGCCGATATAGGAATAGCCAAAGCCCAGGCTGGAAAACGACTGATACGCCTCCTCTTGTTTGTAGCGCGCCACCTGGTGCGGTTGCACGCCGTAGGCGTCGATGGCGCCACTCTTGAATTCAACCTCCTGGGTCAGGAGCTCGGGAATGACGCGGAAATAATAGCGCTCATATTCGGGGACGCGATCCCAATAACCTTCATTGTGCCTGAGATGGATGAACTCGTCCCCCTGCCATTCGACAAACCGGAATGGCCCGGTCCCGAGCGGCTGACGGTTAAACTGACTATCGCGCATCCCAAAACTGGCCCGCGCCGCGTCCGACAGCCCGCGCTCGGTCATTTCTTTTTCCATTGCCGCAGCGTTCAGCAAATGCTCGGGCAGAATGCCCATCGTCCAGGCGTTAATGGCCGGCGAATACAGGCGCTTATAGGTGACCTGGACCGTGTGGGGATCGAGAATGTCAATCCGTTTAATCGGCTCATAGTCCGAGGTCCGGGGCGAGATGTTGCGCGGGTTCATGATGGCTTCATACGTGAATTTGACATCGCCGGCGTCGAACGGGTGCCCGTCATGAAAGCGGACCCCCTGTCGCAGGTGAAACAGGATAATCGGATTATGCTCTGCCACGGGCAATAAGGCCGGAAACCGCGGCTGCACTTTCTCGCGCAGGGCCGCGTCGGCAACCGTGATGTGGGCGGCGTAGGGGAAATCCTGGAAATAAGCTGCGTCCAGCAGCGGGGTCAGGCGCGTAAAGAAATCCTGGTCCACCCGGCTGAGGGTGAACTCGACCCGCTGCGGAGTCCGAATCGTCACCGCTACCGGGGTCGGCGATGGGTTTCCCTGCTCGTCGGGTTCCACAAGGGTGAGCGTCTCAGTTCTTTCTTCGGCAGGCAGGAGTCGGAGAGAGAGGAGCAGGCCGTCCAGCGCGGGCAGACTGCCGCTCGCCTGCGCCCGAGAGAGGACCTCAATCAACCGCTCCCCGGTCGCAGGGCTACCGTCCGGTAGTGTTATCTCGGGCCGGGCAAGCAGATAGGCTTTTTCGGTAATCGACCAGTCCGTTGCCAGCCGGCCGCGCAGGTTCAGGTTTTCGTCCATATCGAGCAGGCCGTCGAAGACGAAATCCGTAATGCGACTGCTCGCCCCGTCCGCGTTCAGAATGGGATTCAGAATCTTGGCATCGGCAATCGACCCCTCGATATAGGTGCGCAGCCGGGCCGGATTGCCTATGGACTGCTTTTCATAGCTCGGTACCCAGAAGTACGACTGCAACAAGAGCGCAAGCAGTATCAGAGGGGTCAGAATCAGGGCGCGTTTGACGTTCATGATCGGGGCCGGCGCTATTCTTCGTCCCGCTCCCAGTACGGCTCGGTATCGAGCGGTGGTTTGGTATCGCTGAGCTGAAACAGCACGCCGCACGCACTTTTCGGCGAGATAAAAGCGTCACGAAAATCCGACTCGTCCAGATGCTTATCGACCACGCGTACCCCCTTCCCCTCCAGAAACGATACTTTTTCTTTGAGGTCCGGGGTTTGGAGCGTAATATGGTGCACGCCCTCGCCCCGCTTTTCGAGGAACTTGGCGAGAAAGCCGTCTGGAGCGATCGGCTCCAAAAGTTCGATCGTAAAGCCCTGGAGATCAAAAACCATGAAGCGAAACGTGCCGCTCCGTTCAACACGCTCAAACACAAACTTCGCCCCGAGTATTCCCTCGAAAAATGTCCGGGCCTGTTCGATGCTACGCACGGCAATGCCGACGTGATCCAGCCGGCCCAGTGGTGGGCTGTCCTCTGCCATAGCTCCTCCTGTACGTCTGCCGCGCTCGGAGAGGGTGTAGCGTGTTTGGGCCGTTAAAGGCAAGGGAGGCCACACTCACGCCGCTTTTTTCCCTTTACTGTTTCCCTGTGGCAAAGAGTAAACGTGTCAACATCTTGCATCTGTTGAAGGACACGTTTACTCTTTTGGTCCATAATGCGGGCGAAAGGAGACCTGCATGACTATGGAGCACACCCTGCCGGGCGGTCCGGCCCCCGGCCACCTCAAAGTCTGGATTGAAGCCTCTCGCCCCTTTTCGTTCACCGCTTCCGTGACGCCGGTAGTGATCGGGTCGGTCTTAGGCGCGCTGGACGGCCCCTTTTCCTGGGGACGTTTTTTTATGGCGTTGTGTGGTGCGCTCTTCATTCATATCGGGACCAATATGGTCAACGACTATTACGACCATCAAAGCGGCGTGGACACGCTGGCATCCCAGAGTGGCAGTCAGGTCCTGCCGCGCCAATTGCTCTCGCCCAATGCAATGTATTGGGGCGGGATTATCGCCTTTGTCATTGGCAGCGTCTTTGGTCTGATGCTGGTCAGGTTGTGTGGCTGGCCTATCCTCGCCCTGGGTGTCGCCAGCGTGTTGGCCGGATACTTTTATACGGCCAGGCCGCTCTCACTCGCCTATATTGCGCTGGGCGAAGCCACCGTGTTTGTCTTCATGGGAACGGTGATTATCATCGGCGCCTATTATGTCCAGCGTGAAATGTTTGCCCTGGCTCCGGTGCTGATCTCGCTGCCGGTCGGCTGTCTGGTTGCCGCCATTTTACAGGCCAATAATATCCGCGACATTGAGGCCGACACCTCCCACGGAAAAAATACGCTGGCGACGCTGGTGGGGCGTCGCGCGGCCAACTGGGAACTCGCCGTCTTGATCTATGGCGCGTTTGTCCTGACCGGGCTCCTCGTCTTTTCCGGCTATGCGCCGTGGTCGATTCTGCTGACGTTTCTGTCCATTCGACTGGCGATTCCGGCGGTGCGACGCGTGTTTCAAGAAGACGAGTTGCTCGGTATAGACGAGCAGACGGCAAAGCTGCACCTGGAATACGGCGCCCTGCTGATCGTCGGTCTCCTGCTCAGCCGTTTCGTCGGCTAGCGGCGACGTGGAATTGACATCACCTCCGGGCAGACTTAGCGTATACCTATAGCCGATAAGACGACTAACCGACGCTCGCTTCGGCTGAAATTGAGCGCGGAGGAGGTAACCACCATGCTACGGACAACCCTTTTACTCGGAGCCTTGACCGGCCTGATTATGCTGATCGGGCAGTATTTCGGCGGCTCTCAGGGGCTGACCATTGCCTTTATCTTTGCCGTCATCATGAACTTCGGCAGCTATTGGTTTTCGGACAAGATCGTCCTCAAAATGTACGGCGGCCAGCAGGTCTCGGAAGCCGACGCGCCGCAACTCCACCGCATTGTGCACGCCCTGACCGTTCGGGCCGGGCTGCCCATGCCCAAGCTGTATATTATCCCCTCCGAGGGGGCGAACGCTTTTGCCACGGGTCGGAATCCCGAAAACGCGGCCGTGGCGGTCACCCAGGGAATTCTGCGTGAGATGAATGAGCGCGAACTGACCGGCGTCCTGGCACATGAACTCGCCCATGTGAGGAACCGCGACATCCTCATCAGTTCCATTGCCGCGACCCTGGCCGGGGTCATCATGATGATTGCCAACATGGCCCAGTGGGCCGCCATTTTTGGCGGATTCAGCCGGAGTGATGACGACGAAGGCGGCGGCGGGATGCTGGGTCTCATTCTGATGGCTATCCTGGCGCCCCTGGCGGCCACTATTATCCAGATGGCGATCTCTCGCACGCGCGAATACGCCGCGGACCGGAGCGGTGCCCAGATGAGCGGAGACCCCGAGGGTCTGGCTTCAGCTCTGGAGAAGCTCGGCTTCGCGTCCGAGCGCATGCCCATGGATGCCTCGCCTCAGACGGCCCACTTCTTTATCGTCAACCCACTGTCCGGGCGGTCCATGGCCGGTCTGTTTACCACCCACCCGCCGCTGGAGGAGCGCATCGCGCGACTGCGTGCGATGTCCGGACGAATGGCGTAACGGCCTCGATTTTCAGATGGCTGACGCATTGTCGCTTCTCGGATTCGTCCAATGGCATCAAGGTTGACCCTCTCCCGCCTGCGTGCCAGGATGCCTCGGATACGGTCGGCGAGTAAGGCCCCATGCACGTTCAACGGTTGATTCTCAGGAATATTCGCTCAATACGAGAATTCGATCTCCATCTACGGCCAGGGGAATGGCCAGGCTGGCACGTCATTCTAGGCGATAACGGTGCCGGCAAGTCAACGGTGGTACGCGCCCTCGCGCTGGCGCTCATGGGTCAGTCGAACGCACACGCCACTCGCGAGGACTGGTCTCGCTGGATTACGGACGGTGAGAAATCCGGGTTGATTGATGTCAGGCTGCGTCACCATGACGAGGATGAGTGGATAGGCCAGGAGGGGCGAGGAGATCGCGCGATTCATGCTGAGGCAAAAATCCATACTAACTCGGGCAGTGACCAACCGAGTGGAGGTCACGCTTCGATTAAGTTCTCTTCCCATCGGTACGCCCCCAGAACCGTTTGGGGCGACGGTGACGGCTGGTTCTCCGCTTCGTTCGGACCGTTTCGCCGCTTCTCCGGCGCTGACCCGGAGATGGACCGCCTCTACGTCACCCACCCCCGATTTGCCCCCCACCTCTCGGCATTCGGTGAAAATGTAGCGCTCGGCGAGAGCCTTCGATGGTTGACAAGCCTCCAGATCAGGTGGCTAGACAAGGAAGACGCCGAAGCGAAGAAGATACAGGGCGCGGTGATCGACTTCATCAATGATGCCAAGCTGTTGCCGCACGGCGCTCGCATCTGCGGCGTAACCTCGGAGCAGGTGTGGATCGTCGACGGCTTCGGCTCCCGGGTTGCCGTCCAGGAGATGAGTGACGGATACCGCTCGATCCTGAGTATGACGTTCGAGCTAATGCGTTTGCTGTTCTCTGCCTTTGGTACCGAAGCGGCATTACGCAGCATCGACATGAAGGCCGGAGCGATGACGCTTCCCGGCGTAGTAGCAATCGACGAAATCGACGCTCACCTCCATCCCGGCTGGCAGCAACTCATCGGTGACTGGTTCGTCAATCGCTTCCCCAATATGCAATTCCTGGTGACCACACACAGCCCGATCATCTGTCGGGCCGCGCGCCACGGGACTATTTGGCTGCTGCCACCGCCCGGCTCCGAGGGGCAACTCAGGCGCGTTATTGGACCTGAACGGGCCCGTCTGATCGACGGCAATATACTTGACGCCTACGGCACGGAACTGTTCGGCGAAGAAGTCACCCGATCCGGGCAATCGAAGGCCAAGCTCATGCAGCTTGCGCAACTCAATCGTAAGCGCCTGAGACGGGCTTTGTCATCCAAAGAACAGCGTGAGTTGGAGCAGCTACGGGAAGCCATGCCGAGCAGCCCGAACAATATGTAATGTTGCATCTGGACGATCCCGGCCTTGATACGACAACGGCACGGGGCTTGAGAGACTATCAATGCAAAGTAGACAACGCCGGCTCCTATCCCGAGCAAGTGGCGACCGGCAAACGTCTTTTCGAGCGGTATAAGCATAGGACAAATCGGGTGTTCAAGGTCGTGCGCACGCGCCTCGCGGACATGTGTCCCGGTGCTCAGCGGTGCGGCTATTGCGAGGACTCGGTCGGCGACGAGGTTGAGCATATCAAACCCAAAGACCTCTACCCCCAGCAAGTCTTTGTGTGGGAGAATTATCTCTTCGCCTGCGGACAGTGTAACGGCGGCAAGAATAATCGTTTCTCGGTGATAAGCCGAGGCCGCTTGAGAGATGTGACCCGTCGTCGCAACGATCCGATCCGAAGGCCGGAAGCCGGATCGCCGGCTCTGATTAACCCACGTGACGAGGATCCGTTGGCATTCTTCGACCTCGAAATTACGGAGACTTTTGTTTTTCTGCCTCGCATGGACTTGTCCGGGATTGACGAACAGCGAGCCCACTACACAATCGACACCCTGAAGCTCAATCGTGATGTGCTGCTGGCGGCACGGCGCGAAGCCTATGGGGCATATCGAGCCCGGCTTTTCGAGTATCGTCAACGCCGGGACAATGGGGCGTCTGAAACCGCCCTCAGGAAACGATCCAACGCAATTATGACCAGCGCCCATCCGACGGTATGGCGTGAGATGCAGCGCCAGCGTTCTCTCGTTGATGAACTGCGAGAGTTATTTTCAGATGTTCCCGAAGCCTTGTCCTGGTAACGACGAACTGTAACGCATCAGCAGGTCTCCGGGCGATGTCCGGCCGCATGGCGTAACGGCCTCAATTTTCACGGGATCGTATGTAGGGGCAGCCCTTGTGGCTGCCCCTTTTGTTTCTCCATTACCTCGACCCTAACACTATCGCCCGCCTCACTAACTTACGAAAACATTGAGACCGATTCGAGTACGGTCGGTATGGTGTAAGCCCCTGAAATTCGCTGACCTGGACTTGTCATCACCCGCACGATCAAATTCGTTGTACCACGTTGTTCAAAAAATTGCTTGACATACTTAAAAGGGCCATATATACCCCCGTTTATTACAACGAAGAACAACGCTGAATATAGGAGGAAAATAATGGAAACGAGAGTTCACAAAGCGACCAAAACGAGATCGAACAGGCCAGGTTGGAGCGTAATCTTCAGCCACCCTTGCCGCAGGGATGCCCGCGGCAGGCTGGGGCTGAAAGTGCGACGTGGTCTTGGTACGACGGATGATGAAGAAGCTGACCAAATGGTTGAACAGCTTAACGAACTCCTCGCTGATTCGTACTGGTGGAGCATTGACCGACGTTCTGAGGCCGAGCGACAGTTCGATAAAGTCGTTGTTTCAGCATTCTTTGACAGCATTGAAGTCGGCAAGAGCAAGTCCAAAGACCTACGGGAAAAGATTATACGATTGCCCACTCCGGAGGATAACGAGGATAACTACGCACGGGTGATGCTGGTCGGCTCCACAGGGGCGGGCAAAACCACTCTGCTACGTCACTTCATCGGCTCCGACCATAAGCGCGACCGCTTCCCTTCCACATCGACAGCAAAGACGACAACGGCTGATATCGAGATAGTAGTAGCAACCGGGCCCTTCAAGGCAGCGATAACCTTTATGACCGAGCACGAGGTTCGCTGTGCCGTTGACGAGTGTCTGGAAGCCGCCTGCGAGAGCATAATTCGGGAACACGATGACACCAGGGTAGCTGAGGCTCTGCTGGAACATCGGGAACAGCGTTTTCGGCTCTCCTATCCCCTCGGCGCATGGCAACAGGAGCAGCCGGGGCAGGAGGCGGACGACCAGTATGAGATGGATTACGAGTACGAAGGCGAAGCGGCAGAAGCGGGTACTTTGGCAGATGACGAAATCGTTGATGCGGTCGAAATTACTAAGAACAACGAACGCTTGAGTGAATACGTTTCTCGTATCAGGGAAGTCACAATGGCGATACGCAAGCAAACAGCGAAGGAGCGCGGTGACTTTCAGAACATGGACAACGCCAATCGTCGGCAAGACTGGCTGGAAGACTTCACCGATGCGCTGTACGAGAATCAGGATTTCGCCCAGCTCTCCCTTGATATCATGGATACCATCTCGGAGCGGTTCGAATTGGTTGTGGCGGGTGATTTTGATCGTAGCGCAACAGGTTGGCCGACCCTTTGGTGCTACGAGGAAAAAGACCGCGACACCTTCCTAAAGCAGGTACGATGGTTTAGCAGTAATCACGACCAGCAGTTTGGGCGGCTGCTGACGCCCATGGTTGGCGGTATCCGGGTGCGCGGCCCGTTTCAGCCGGCTGTAGCCACACTTCAGGACGATGACCGAAGGATTGTACTGTTGGATGGCGAGGGACTAGGCCATTCGGCGAAGGAGGCCACAAGCATATCCACAAAGGTAACTGAAAAGTTTCCTGAAGCGGACATGATCCTGCTTGTGGACAATGCGGAGTCTCCGATGCAGGCTGCCTCACTGGAACTCCTTCGGTCGGTTGGCAGTAGCGGTCACGGACACAAACTCGCTGTCGCGTTCACACATTTCGACCATGTGAAGGGTGACAACCTACGCACCTATAGCCAGAAGCAGAACCATGTTCGCGCCTCAATTGGCAACGCCATTGTCAGTCTACGCGAATCGCTGGGGGCACCGGTAACAGAGATACTGGAACAACAATTGACAAACAAAGATTTTTACTTGGGTGGTTTGGATAGGGTTACGAAGAAAATACCACCCCGTGATATCGGACAAATGAAGGACTTGTTTGAACGAATGCAGCAGGCGATTCAAGATTCCGAGCCGATTGCAGCCGCTCCAACCTATAATATCGCCCGATTGGAACTCGCTCTGCGCGACGCCACCGACGGGTTCAAAAACCCCTGGCGGGGTAGGCTGGGGCTCAGCTATTACGAAGGCATTCGCAAGGAGCACTGGGGGCGTGTTAAAGCGTTGTGCCGGCGCATAGCCAACCTTTGGGATGATGAGTACAACGGGCTGCGGCCTGTCGCTGACCTAGTTCGCCAGTTACAAAATAGTATATCCCTATGGCTGGATAATCCTTCCGGCTGGACCAGACAGCCGGAAAATGAGGACGAAGAGAAAACCGCTATAAACAAAATACGCCAAAAGGTGTTTGTCCGTATCCACAAGCTTGCAGCACAGCGTCTAATGACTAACAGACTCGACGCTTGGCGAACCGCTTTTGGGTTCAGCGGCAGGGGGTCAAGCCGTCTAAGGGCAGAGGAGATGGATCGAATATATGATGCTGCGGCGCCATCTATTACTTCTGCAATGGATCCTCCAACACAGGATTTCTTGAACCAAATCGTCCAGGATGTCAGCGACTCCATTGAGGAATCCGGTGGTTCGCTGAGCGGTGTTGCCGAGCGCCCATCTACCAACGTTGCCCGATGATAAGAATGCAATCCCAACTTGTAGTGCCAAGACGACTGAGGGCCCTCGGCGCTGTTGTTTCTCAGGCATATTCTGAGGGCGGGCGTGACGCCCGCCCTGTGCGTCACTTCACCGCCAACGGGTTCAGCGGGCTGCCGACCGCATTGGGGATGTTGAGCGGCGGGGCGGCCCACAGGAATTCGTATACACCGTCATCGGCGCAGTCTTTGGCCAGGGCTTCGAACGTAAAAATTTCACCCAGCGAGAGACCGAGGTCGCGTATGGCGACCTGATGAAAGGGAATGAATTCGTCATCCACTTCGGACGGCAGCCGCTCGACGGCAATATTGTCCACGGCAATGCAGGCAATTTCTTTCTGATGTATCCATTCCGCGGTTGAGACCGAAACGCCGGGCTGGGCGTGGAAGTATGCTTCCTTCTGTTCCGGCGTTTCGAGCGTATACCAGTACGGCACCCAGCCGGTACGCACGCATAGCGCGTCGCCACTTTTGACCTCGACGTTCTGCGCCTGGCAGCAGCCGTCCAGGTCTTCGACCGTAATCGGATAGTCAGCCGGGAGATGCCCGTCGGCTTCGCAGCCCTTGTAGCGGACCATGTCGAGCAGCACACCTCGGGTGACAAACGACTGGTAGAGCTTGCCAATATCGTTCTTGGACGCCCCGCCGTGGGCGGTGATGGCGCTGGCCGGCACGTCGTTGTAATACTTGCCGTCGTAGCCCACGTGGGCCAAGCTGTCCCACTGGGTCGAGCCTTGCAGATACATGGTAATATAGTCGTCGTTGGCAATGGCCGAGCCCGCCAGGCCGACTTCCTTGACCGGCACGTTGAGGATCGACATGAACCGCTGGGGCGGGGTGCGGGTGGGAAAGACCGGCCCGTGCTGGTCAATCGGAATGCAGCAGCAGAAAACCTGCCCCTTGCGGACCAGTCTGGCCGCGGCGACAATCACCTCCGGCGTAATGAAATTGGCCGTCCCCTTTTCATCGTCGGCTCCCCACCGGCCCCAGTTTGAGACTTTTGGTATGGCTTCGCGTCCAGGCATACTCGCCCTCCTTTTTTGGAATATGATCCACTCCCTCACCAAGTGCAGAACACCCTCTAGGCGACCCAGCCGTACTGAAAGGTATGTATCGTGCCGGGCGGATACCACCACTGGCCGGTCTGACATAAGGGACATGTCTTTGGCGTGGACCCCCGCTTGTATTCCGGGACCCCAGCCATGGCCTGCACTGCGCCTTCAAAGGTCCCATCCCGGGTGACCTTCTTGGTGAGCAAATAGAGTCCCACGCCACAATCGGGGCAGGACAGAATCGTCCCTGCATTCAAGAATGGGAGTGAGGTAATCTGATCCGGGAAGGGCTGCGGCATGGTCCCCTCCAAATACTCAGCCCCGCCGTTGGCGCTGGGCCTGCTGCGCCTGCGCGGCAAACTCGGACGGCTTCATAATGAGCGAGCCTTTAGATTCTTCCTGTTGGTGTTGCTTTTCTTCCGTGTAGTGCAGGCCGATGCTCTGCTGGACCAATCCCTCGCAAAAGGGAATGCCACTACCGCTCGCCCCCTCTTTTTGGAGTGCCAGAGACACGGCCAGGGCGCGTTGGGCCGACGCCAAACGTCCGGTTGCCGCAAAATACAGCGCCGTTTCTTCCAGGCGCCGCGCGTAGGCCCGGCCGCTCTCCCCTGAGAACACTTCGGCAACCGCTTCTTTGATGACGTCGTTCACCCGGTCTTTTTGCTGGTGTTGATTCAGCACCAGGGGGCTCTCCTGTGCACTGCTTATCTTTTCGACATAGGGCTTGGCCTGTTCTGCGTCAAACACCCATCGCTGCATTTCCGGTTCTTCGGCGAGTTGGGTGGACGTTGTCAGGAAAGTGTCGTCGGCAGCGATTGCATGCCGATCCAAACTGTCCGGCAGCGGAACTGTTTGGGGTAAAGAGTAAACGTGTCCAGCTTCGTCTGAACGATTGGAGGACACGTTTACTCTTTCTGGCGGCGTGGTAAAAACGAAAGACCGAGCCGCCGGGTAGGATTCGACTTCTTTTCTGTCTTGTGCCTTGGCACGTTCATAGCCTTCCTGCATCAGGGAATCGCAGTACCGCCACGGCGCTTCAATCAGCGTCAGTCCGCGATTAGCGCTCAAATCCTGAAGCGCCTGACGCAAAACTTTGCGTGATATTTCCGTGCCCTCAATATAACGCATGCCTTCGGGTTCGTTGATCAACGTAGACAAGAAATGTAGCCCGCCGCCAACGCGTGATTTCACTATCCAAACGAGGCGATCACCGCGACCATCCATTACGGACAGATAGCCTTCCGGTTCAAGCGGGGTGAGAATGGACTTGCCCGCTCCCTTTTGCGGCCGGGCGGCCTGTATCCCTTTTTGTGACAGGCGATAGAGGGCCCGGCTAATCTCTTTATGCAAACGCTTATCGGTCGCCTGCTCGATCCAACTCACCAGGAATTGGGCCGACTCTGCTGTCTGGACGGCACCCAGGAATGCGGCCAAGGCTAAGTCGGCGTCAGCATTCTGTCCTATGCGCTCGTGCAGGCTGGCAATATCCAGGCTGCTGTCCTGTCCGGCAGGGGGCCGAATGCCCCATTCTTCCAGCACTTTCTTGCCTTGTGCCAGACGAGGGTCGCGCTTCTCACTTTTTTTTGCCATGTATTCCTCCCCAGGGCTGCACGCAGCTTATCCAGCCGGCTCCTTGACTGTCAACTGGATTCGCTTCCGCCCCGGTCTAGCCCGCCTAGGGTATTGTTGTTAGGTAGGGTGCACGGAGGTAGAGATAGGATGGCGACAGCGCGTTTTTGTCCACAGTGTGGGACAAAGACTATCCCCAAAGCACATTTCTGTACGCATTGTGGGGAAGCCCTCGGGGGCAAGGACGGAGGGCAGAAGGCCCGGAAATCGGCCACCCCACCAGCGGCAGACGCCCAGCGGTGGCCGCTCCCTGGCATTATCGTTTTGTCCTGCTACCTCGCCGTCGGCATCGGACTCTGGGTGTTTGTCCTGCGGACAGAGCCCTTCGCCCCGACCCCGACCGGTTCCACTCAAGCCAGCACGGGCGGTTCGGCCCTGCCTCAGAATCATCCCGAGGTTGCCTTGCCTGAGGAGGTGAAGAGTCGCATCGCGGAACTGGTTGCCCAAGCCAATGCCGCTCCGCAAGACCCCAATGCATGGCGGACCCTGGCTGGAGTCCAGTTCCGGGCGTCACAGCTGGATGCCAGCTATCGCAGTGCGGCCCTGGCCTCCTATCGTAAGCTGTTTGAGCTTGTACCGAGTGATCTGGATGCGCTCCGCGGCTTGGGGAATGTGTACTACGACCTTGAGGAACACCACACAGCGATCGAGTATTATCAGCGCTACTTGGCGCTGAAACCGGATGATGCCAGCGTGACGACCGACCTCGGGACCATGTACCTCTATACCGGCCAGGTCGATCAAGCCATTGCTTCTTATCAATCCGTCTTGGCCAAGCAGCCCGACTTCTTTCAGGCGCATTTTAACCTGGGGGTTGCCTACCAGGAGAAGGGCCTGCCCGAACAAGCGGTCGCCTCATTACAGCAGGCCAAGAGTCTGACGGACAACACTGACATTCAGACCCGTATCGACCAGCTCCTGGAACAATTCTCGAACGGGGCGGCCCCATCCCGCACCGCGTCAACAACAAATTCCTCAACATCACCATTTCAGCAAGCGGTGGAAGCGCTCTTTCGCTCACATGAAATGATGGCACCCAAGATCGTCCGTATCGACTGGCTGTCGCAAACTCGGGCCAGGGTCTTCTTTCGCAATTTCCCCATGGCTGGTATGCCTCAGACTGTCCGAGACGGTTTCAGAGAAAAACTCCGGGACCAGCTCGTCGATGCCCGGCAAAAGGCTGGCGTCAGTGGCTTGGCGACCGTTGAGCTTATCGATATTGATACCCAACAAGTTATGGAGACTCTCACGACCACTTCATAGAAGAGTAAACGAGTCACGATTATGAGCGAAGCAACTACTCCGAATGGTGCGGTTCCGTTTTATTTACCCATAGGCGATGAGGTCGAGATTTTTCAGGCAGCCTATGAGTGTCGGCTACCGGTTCTGCTGAAAGGCCCGACCGGCTGCGGCAAGACCCGCTTTGTCGAGCATATGGCCCATATGCTCATGCCGAACCGCGATCAGGAAGCCCCCGAAAACATCGTCACGGTCGCCTGCCATGAAGACCTGACGGGGAGCGACCTGGTCGGGCGGTATCTGATTAAGGGCGATGATACCATCTGGGTGGACGGGCCGCTGACCCAGGCCGTCCGTACCGGAGCGATTTGTTATCTGGACGAGATCGTGGAAGCGCGCAAGGACACCATCGTCCTTATCCATCCACTGACCGACCACCGGCGTATTCTGCCGGTTGATAAGCGGGCCGAAATCCTGGCAGCGCATGAGAATTTTCTGCTGGTCATCTCGTATAACCCAGGCTACCAGAGCATCCTCAAGGATCTCAAACACTCTACGCGGCAGCGCTTTGTCACGGTCGAGTTCACCTACCCGCCCCGTGATAAGGAAGCCGAGATCATTGCCCACGAGAGTGATTTGCCACTGGAAACCGCGCTCGACCTCGCCAAGCTGGGCGAAAAGGTTCGCCACCTGAAAGCCAGCGGCCTTGAAGAAGGTGTCAGCACACGGCTGCTCATTTATTCCGGTCAACTCATTCGCCAGGGGGTAACACCACGTCGCGCGTGTACCGTTGCCGTCTCCCGTTCACTGACGGATGACAACGACTCCCAGCGCGCGATTGATGAGGTTATTAACGCGATTTTTCCTGAATAAATGCGACACCTCAAGGCTCGACATCCTCAATGATCTCCCGCGCTGTGCGGAAGATGGAATGAAACATGGGCCGTGTGAGCCGCCCGGTAAAGGTATTCTGTTGGCTGGGATGGTAGGAACCAATGAGGGTGATGCCATCCAGGTCGTAGCGCTTGCCGTGCCCGAATTTCGGCCTGGGTGTCGGAACCCGCAGGCCGACTTCTCGCCGGGCTTTGAGATAGGCTGCAAAAGCCAGTTGTCCTAGCCCAACAACGACCCTGACCTGTTTCAGCAGTTGGATTTCACGCAGCAAATAGGGTTGACACGCTTCGAATTCTTCTCGCGACGGCTTGTTGTCCGGGGGTGCACAGTGGACGGCCGCGGTGATATACGCGCCCTGTAGCCTGAGGCCATCATCGATATGGGTTGAAGTTGGTTGGTTGGCGAAGCCAGAGGCATGTAATGCGCCGAACACCCAGTCCCCGCTGCGGTCCCCGGTAAACACCCGGCCCGTCCGGTTGCCGCCATGCGCGGCGGGCGCCAGGCCGACGATATAGAGACGCGCGGTGCGGTCACCAAGGCTCGGGACCGGCTTGCCCCAATAGTCCCACTCGCGGTAGCGCTTGACTTTCTCCTGGGCCGTGCGCCGGCAGTGCTGAACGAGCCGGGGGCAGCGCCGACAGGCAACGATCTGGCGTTGGAGTTGGGCGATGGTCCGCGAAGAGTAAACGTGTCCAGCTTTGTCTGTGTTGGAGGACACGTTTGCTCTTTATCTCCGTCTCCGCGGCTGGCTTTACAAACTCAACACATACTGCACGAGCGTCCGCACGCCAAAGCCGGTGCCGCCTCTCGGAGCCTTCTCTGAAAAGGCCGGACCGGCAATATCCAGATGCGCCCAGGGAACCTCCGAGACAAACTCTTCAAGAAAAAGCGCCGCGGTAATCGCCCCCCCATAGCCCCCACCGATATTTTTAATGTCGGCAATGGAACTCTTGATGTCGTTCTTATACTCCTTCACCAGGGGCATGGGCCATAATTGCTCGCCCGTCTCTTTGCTGCTGGCTAACAAATCATCCGTCAGCTTCTGATTATTGCTGAACAGACCGGCGACCTGGGAGCCCAGGGCGACCATGCAGGCACCGGTTAGGGTGGCCAGGTCAATAATGACGTCGGGCTTGTCTTCTACGGCACAGATCAACGCATCAGCCAGGATCAAACGGCCCTCTGCATCCGTATTGAGGACTTCGACGGTTTTACCGTTTCGATAGCTGATAATATCACCGGGCTTCTGCGCTGTGCCGCTCGGCATATTTTCGGATGAGGGCACATACCCCGTGACCTGCACCTGCGGTTTGAGCGCGGCAATCGCCCGCATCGTCCCCAGTACCGTTGCGCCACCCGACATATCAATCTTCATCGTCTCCATGGACTTTGCCGGCTTGAGCGAAAGTCCACCAGAGTCAAAGGTGAGCCCCTTGCCGACCAGGGCGACTTTCTTTTTGGGCTTGGCCGCAGGGGTATAGCTCAGCTTGATGAAGCGCGGCTCTTCCGGACCGCCGCGTGAAACCGCCAGCAGGCCATGCATTTTGGCCGCCTTGATCTTGTTCACACCCCAGACTTCGGTCTTGAGTCCGTTGCCGTCAGAGAGCTTTTTTGCCTGATTGGCCAAATAGGTGGGCGTGGAAACCGAAGCGGGTTCATTGACCAAATCGCGAGCCAGAAAGACGCCCGGAACAGTATTCTGAACCGTTTCGAGGGCGCGGCTCAGCCGGACGCTTTTTCTGAGACCGGGACCAACCAGGGTGAAGGTCTCAATGACCGTCTTTTTCCCGTTGTCGGATTTGTACTTCTGAAAGGCATACCCGGACAGCAGTATCCCTTCGAGGATAGCGGCGCCCATATCCTGCACATCCAGACCTGGCTCGACAAACCACGCCAGGCTCTTCGCGCGGTGCTCCTGCGCCTGGCGGCGGGCCGTGGCTCCGACCTGACGCCAGGTGGAGGACTCAATGCTCCCGTGCTTGCCGAGTCCAACCAGCAGCACCAGCAGGCTGGGGAGACGTTTATGCGTCTGGAACAGGAGCGTCTCGCCACGTTTGCCTTGGAATCGGCTGCGTCTCACCTGCTCGCGCAGCGCACCATCCACCGCAGCATCGAGGGCTTTCAGGTTTTCAGAGTTTTGTTTCCCTTGCACGACCGAGACAACCAGCAGGTCAGTGCGGACTGCCGTAATGGATTGCGATTGGACCCGAACGTTCATAGCCGTCTTCCTTTCATGCCTGGGCGGTTAGGGGTGGGGAGCAGTCCGAGAGGGCGGTGTAGACGGACAGGGAGCGGGTCCCCCTGCCCTTTCTCGTAAAAGCCTGGGCTGAGGCCGAAGCAAAAGAATATTACGCAGCCGGGGCCGCTTCAAAAGAGGAAACGTGTCCAGCATCTACACGCTGTTGGAGGACACGTTTCCTCTTTGTGCCAGGGCGCGTAACTGCCGTTTAACAGAACGGATATTGCGTCGGATCTTTTTGAGTTCTTTGTGTTCCTTTTGCTCTAGTGCCGTATCACGTTGCCCTTTGAGCTCTTTCATCTGTTTTTTCAGGTCGGCCTTTTCTGCCATAGTCTTTTCCTTACTCTATTCTGATCAGGATAATCGTATAATCCTTCAATCTTGATCCTTTTCGGCTTGTTCCCGGTTTGGCTTGAATGTCTTTTTTGCCAGATAAAACATTGCCGCGCCAGCCGCCCCATACATCAGTATGCCTTCAACCAGCCCGACTCCGCCGGCGAGCATGAGCACCAGGACAACCAGCGCTGTCCCAATGACGGCCACAATCTTCTCAATCCGCTCCTCCCGCCCACGGACCTCTTCCACATGCGCACTTACCCGCGTGCCACACTCCGGACAACGACCATTGCGCTTGCGGTAGAGGGTTTTCCCGCACTGGGGACAGGGGATCCGGAGATGGAGTGGCATACGCTGGAAAAACGAAAAAGGCCCCGGCTCGTCACACAGACAAACAGGGGCCTTCTCGATTGCTGAGAAAATTATTCTACGGACCAGACATCCCCACGACGCAGCAGGGTTTCAATATTCCCTGGGCCGGACTTTTCCATCGCGTCCTGAACCTGTTTGTTCATCAAGGACTCGATAGTCGGCCGTTGGGTTGAAAACAGAACCCCAACCGGTGTGGGGAAGTTGGGCGGTGTCATCCGACCGAGCAAATAGGCCAGGGTTTGATCGTGTTCATCGTGAACCAGCAGATCTGAGGTGCTGACACCATTTCCAATCGTGACCACTTCCGGGGTCAAGCCGTTGAGGCGAATCCCCCGGTCTTTGTTCTTGCCAAAAACCATGGGTTTGTCGTGCTCAAGCAGCAGTTGGGTATCGGCCTTGGAGTCTTTCGCCTTCAGATACTCCCAGGCGCCGTCATTATAGACGTTGCAGTTTTGCAGGATTTCGATAAACGCTCCGCCCTTATGGGCGGCGGCGCGTCGCAGCGTTTCCTGCTGATGCTTGGCCTCCGTGTCGATACTGCGGGCAATAAACGTCGCCTCTGCTCCCATCGCCAGGGAGATCGGGTTGAGCGGATGGTCAACCGAGCCCATGGGCGTGGATTTGGCAACTTTGCCGAGCTCTGAAGTTGGCGAGTATTGGCCTTTCGTCAGACCGTAAATCCGGTTGTTGAAAAGCATGATTTTGAGCTCGACATTCCGGCGCAGGGCATGGATGAGATGGTTGCCGCCAATGCTCAAACCGTCGCCGTCACCGGTGACCAGCCAGATGTGCAGGTCGGGCCGGGAGATCTTGAGTCCGGTGGCAATCGCCGGTGCCCGGCCATGAATGGTATGAAAGCCATACGTGTTCATATAGTACGGGAAACGGCTGGAGCAGCCGATACCCGAAATGAACACCGCTTTTTCTTTGGGGATGCCGAACTCAGGAAAGATTTTTTGGACCTGAGCCAGAATGGCATAGTCCCCACAGCCCGGACACCAGCGGACATCCTGGTCTGAAACAAAGTCTTTCCGGGTCAATTTTACCGCAGCTTCTGTACTCATGGTCCTTAGTCCTCCAACATACGGGCAATGCGGGTTGCAACTTCAGACACCTTAAACGGGCGGCCCTGGATCTTATTCAGCCCAATCGCGTCAATCAGGTATTCGGCGCGGATCAGCTTGAGGAGCTGGCCCATATTCATCTCGGGCACAAGCACCTTTTCATACCGGCTCAGGACGTCACCCAGGTCGGCCGGCAGCGGATTCAGATAGCGCAGATGGGCATGGGCGACCGCATGGCCTTGCGCCTGCGCGGCCTCGACCGCGGCGGCAATAGCACCATATGTACTGCCCCAGCCCAGAACCAACAGCTTACCCTGCTCCGGTCCCTTCACCTGAGTAGGCGGAATCTCCTGCGTAATTTTCGCCACCTTCTTATGGCGGACGCGCACCATCTGCTCGTGGTTGGCAGGGGCGTAGCTGATATTTCCCGTCAGATAATCCTTTTCAATGCCGCCAATCCGGTGCTCAAGACCCGGTGTCCCCGGTTTGACCCAGGGTCGGGCCAGGGTTTCTTCATCCCGCAGATAGGGGAAGAAGCCTTGCGGGTCGGTCCGGAATTCGACCGGGATACTGGGCAGATCATCGACACTCGGCAGGAGCCAGGGTTCCGAGGCATTGGCCAGGAAGCCGTCGGTCAGCAGGATGACCGGCGTCATATACTTCATCGCGATCCGGGCCGCCTCAAAGGCGGTGTGAAAACAGTCAGCCGGTGTTGAGGCGGCAATCACCGGCAGGGGCGATTCTCCGTGCCGCCCATAGATCGCCTGGAGGAGGTCGGTTTGTTCGGGCTTGGTCGGCATACCCGTACTCGGCCCGGCCCGTTGGATGTTCGTAATCACCATGGGCAATTCAACCGTGGCGGCCAGCCCCATGGTCTCGCCCTTGAGATTCATCCCAGGGCCACTCGTGGTCGTAATGGCCAGCGCACCCCCAAAAGCGGCACCCAGGGCAGCCCCCACCCCGGCGATCTCATCTTCGGCCTGGAAGGTATAGACGTTATAGTTTTTGTACTCGGCCAATTCGTGCAGCACATCGCTGGCCGGCGTAATCGGATAGCTGCCCAAGAAGAGCGGCAGCCCGGCCTTTTGGGCAGCAATCACAAAACCCAGGGCGGTGGCCGAGTTGCCCGTGATATTGCGATACGTCCCAGGATCGATTTCGGCCGGCTTGATCTCATAGGACGAGGCAAACATATCGGTATTTTCACCCAGGTTATAACCACCTTTGATGGCCAGGGTGTTGGCCTCGGCGACCACCGGGGTCTTGCCGAAGCGTTGTTGTATCCACTCCAGGGTCGGTTCAATCGGACGATTAAACAGCCAGGAGACCACACCGAGGGCAAAAAAGTTTCGACTCCGCATGACCGACCGATTTGGCAGGCCGGTGTCCTTCAGGGCCAAGGTCGTCATCTTGGTGACTTCCACCTTATAGACCTGGTATTTATCCAGCGAATTGTCCTCAAGCGGACTCGCTTCGTACTCGGCTTTTCTCAGGTTGGCCGTGCTGAACTCAGCCGGGTCAACGATGAGAATGCCGTTTTGCTTCAGATCGGCGATATTGGTTTTGAGCGCGGCCGGATTCATGCACACCAGGGCGTCGAGATCATCCCCAGGGGTATAGACATTTTTATTGCTGAAATTGATCTGAAAGGCGCTCACACCGTACAGCGTGCCAGTAGGAGCCCGGATTTCCGCCGGAAAGTCGGGCAAGGTACCGACATCATTCCCGGCAAGAACGGATTCGGATGTAAAACGGGTGCCGGTCAACTGCATGCCATCCCCGGAATCACCGGCAAAACGAATAACGACGCTTTCACGTTCCTGCGTCGATTTCTGCAGGGGCCCCCCCGCTGGATTGGTGGCCATGGAATCTCCTCCCCCTCGGCTGTTACAGCACTGTTCGCTTAGAGTTGTTACAGACTCAGTCAGAATATGACTCAGAAGATTATGGACAGGCAGGATATCCGACGTTGCAAGTTCAACGCAAGAGTCAGGCTGTCACCTAGGTTACAAAAAACGCAGAGAAAACGGCAGAATTGCCCAGACCCGGTCTCGCTCCCAGGACCAGCCGGTTCCGTGCACTCTTCCCCCCCAGGGCAGGAGACGCAAAAGGGATGGGAACCGCAGGAGCGAAGCCGGCTTGGGGAAACGTTCGACCCCAACCGGCCAGTGGTCAGGCAACCCGACGCGATATTTGAGTTCGGCCAGAGCCTCTTCCAGCCCGCCTATCTGGTCAACCAGACCCCGCGCCGCGGCCTGCCTGCCGCTCCAGACTCTCCCCTGGGCACAGGCGTCAACCGTCTCATAACTGAGCGATCGACACTGGGCGACTTTTTTGACAAAGTCTTGATAGAAGCTCTGGATTTCAATATCCATACGCTCCTGTTCGGCCGGACCAAAGGCCAGATAGTCGGAGAACAGCGCCGCACGCTTCCCTCGGGTCAGGATTTCCTTATCCAGACCGAGTTGGGCATACAGGCCGTGCAATACCGCCTTCCCGGCAATGACGCCAATGGAGCCGGTAATCGTTCCTTCTTCAGCAAAAACAGTCGTGCCGGCCAGCGCGATATAATACCCTCCCGACGCCGCCACATCGCCCAGCGAGATAATCACCGGCTTCTCTTCTTTGGTCTGGAGAATTTCGTGCCAGACCAGATCGGAGGCCAGCCCGGACCCGCCAGGGCTCGACACCCGAATCAGCACGCCCGCGATACCAGGGTCGTCGCGCACGTGCCGGAGGTCTCGGATCATACTGGCAGAGCCGCTGGATTGAATCCCGTCACTCCCGGTCTCCGTTTCTCCACGGGTAATCGTTCCCCCCACCGTCATAAAAGCCATCCGCACCGGAGGATAACGCAGCGCCCGGCGGCGCATGAGCCGCCCGCGCCGCCGCAGGTAGGCACCCGCTTCAATGAATAGGTTTGGGTCGCTCTCGGCTGAATTCACAGCGGCAGCCCGTCCTTTTTCTTCAGTTTTTTCCGGTCGTCCGCGGCTTTCGAGCCAGTGCGGGATATCATCCTCATAGCCAATGTGATCGATCAGGCCCACTTCCTGAGCTTCGTGCGGCAGGAACAGCCCCTGGTCAATGAGTTCCCGCACGGTCGCTGTGTCGGTATTCCGGGTTGCGGAAACACCTTCAACTATCTGGTCGTACAGGTCATCCAGCAAGCTATTCATCATCTCCCGATGCGGCTCAGACAGCGAGGTCCGCGTAAACGGCTCCCCGGCGGACTTATACTGCCCGGCCTGACTGACTTGGGCTTGGATGCCCAGCTTGTCGAGCGCACCCTTAAAGAACATCGTTTCTGCGGCGAGACCGGTGACGGTCAGGTGACCGGCCGGCGCCATCGCCACCGCGTTGGCCGCACTGGCGAGATAATACTCCTGGGTGCCACCCTCGGCCAGATAAACGAGGACGTATTTCCCGGCGTGACGGAGCGCCTGAATGGAGCGCCGCAGGTTTTGCAGGCGAGCCCAGCCGGTATCCAGATGGTCGATAGTGAGAACAACGGCGCTGAGTTGCTCGTCCTCACGCGCCCAGCGCAAAAGAGTCGTCAGGCCAAACAGGTCCGGCGTGGTTGGACGTCGAAACGGCAGAAAGCCCAGGACACCAGCTTCGGCAATATGACCGGTGAGCTCTATCTGAAGGGTGTTATACGGCTTGTGCCGTCCGGTGAGGCGCGCAATAAGATCGATGGTCCAAAGAGCGCCACGAGTAATGCTGCGGAACAGGAAGCGTATCACAACTATGGAATAGTCTAGGCGTTTTCCTCTTTATATATTTCCAGCCAGGCCATTTGGATGGCTTCGAGCTTGCCCTCGCTCGAATCCTGCGGGTCGTCGCTGAAATCCTCCAGGTCTGTGACCCAGCGGAGCAGATCGGTAAAACGGATGCTCAACGGGTCGGTCTCGGGCTGGGCCTCGAAGAGTTGCTCGGCAATATCCTCGGGCGTGTCCCAGTATAGCTTCATGACTCCCTCCCGTGCGGTTTCTATAAGTCGGAGAGCTGTTTCTCTCCCAGCGCCTCCTGGATTGAAGAATCCATAATCCGCTGGGCAAACGGCGTTGTCACCTGGCTCAACTCCTCGGTCAGGTCCCGGATCAGATCGTAGTCTTCCCCGGCGCACGCCTCACGGACCTTTTGCACAACCTGGGCAATCTGTTCTTCCTCGCCCTCTTGCAGAAACGAAGCATTCTGACTCAGGGCTTTGTCGGTGGCATGCAGCACAGTGTCGGCTTCAGTCCGGGCCTCAATCAGCAAACGCTGCTCAATATCTTCTTCCGCAAAGTCTATGGACTCTTCCAGCAGCCGCTCCACCTCTTCGTCAGTCAAACCATAAGACGGCTTCACCTCAAGCGAACGTTCGAGCCCGGTTCGCAAGTCGGTTGCGGAAACGTTCAGAATACCGTTGGCGTCGATCATAAACGTCACTTCGACACGCGGGACTCCGGCCGGCTTGGGCTCAATGGGAATGGAGAAGCGGGCCAGGCTGCGACAATCCTGGACCAGTTCGCGTTCTCCTTGCAGGACATGAACGGCAACCGCGGTCTGGTCATCCACCGCGGTAGTAAACATTTCCTTCACACTCGCCGGGATGGTCGTATTGCGTTCAATGAGATGACTCATGACCCCGCCCATGGTCTCAATCCCTAAAGATAACGGGACCACATCGAGCAGCAGCATGTCCCGCCGCCGCCCGGACAGGGTATCCGCCTGGACCCCCGCCCCGAGTGCAACGACCTCATCCGGGTCGATATCGGTAAGCGGCGTCCGGCCAAAAAACTCACCCACACGCTGGCGCACCAGCGGCATGCGGGTCGAGCCGCCGACCAGGACGACTTCTTCAATATCCTGGGTCTCAAGCCCGGCATCTTTAAGCGCCTGCCGACACGGCTCAAGCGTGCGGGCCACAATCTCGTCAACCGCAGCTTCCATCTCGTGACGGCTCAGGCGGCGAGAGATCTGAACGCCGCTTGAGGGGACAGCCAGATTCAGGATCGTCTCGTCCTGCTCGGATAAGACCTGCTTGGCCTTTTCAGCCGCTCGCAGCGCACCATTCAACACCTGCAAGTCGCCGCGCAGCTCTTCATCCAGATCCGTGAGGAGAAAACGCTCGGCTATGGACTGATCGATATCGTCTCCACCCAGGCGGGTATTGCCGTTGGTGGATAGCACCTCGAAGATGCCGGTCTGGAGCCGGAGAATGGACACGTCAAACGTGCCTCCGCCAAAGTCATACACCGCAATCAGCCCCTCTTCTTTTGTATTGAGGCCGTAGGCGAGAGCGGCCGCCGTCGGTTCGTTGAGGAGGCGAATGACCTCAAGACCGGCCAGCTTGCCGGCGTCTTTGGTCGCCTGCCGCTGTGAGTCATTGAAGTACGCCGGGACGGTAATGACCACCTTACCGACCTCTTCTTGGAGTGCCGCCGCAGCCCGGTCCCGCAAGGCGCGCAGAATAACGGCCGAGACTTCCGGTGGTGTCACCTGCCGGTCGTGGATGGCAAAACGGACCAGACTGGCGGAGTCTCCTTGATCGTCAACGAAACGATAGCGCTTCCGATCATCAGGACTCACATGCTCCATCCCGAGACCCATAAAACGCTTCACCGACCGAATGGTCGAGAGCGGCTGGGTTCGGGCCAGCTCGCCCGCCTCCCGGCCAACGACAACCCGGTCGTTGGGCAAAAAACTGACGATAGACGGCAGCATCTTCTGCCCGGTTGCGCTATCGGCAATGACTTGTGGGCCTGCTTCGTCCACATACGCAATCAGACTATTGGTAGTGCCGAGATCAATCCCAACTATATGTTCCACGATTCGCCTCTATTTTTTCATAAAGTGGAGAGGGCCTTGTCCATATCGCGGGTTAAGGTCCGCAGATAGGCCATATCAGACAGCACCCGCTTCAGTTCGCCCAAGAGTTCTGACGACCCGTTCGCCTGCGCCCATTTGGAGAAATTGGCTGCCAGCTTTTGCTGCAAGCCTCGCGTCCGGTTGTCCAGATCATCCCGTACCTGATCCAGTTCGGCTTTGAGTCCCGTCAGCGCGCCAGACGTCCCGGCACTCTGGGCCTCCCGGACGGCTGCCAGCTTTTCCTGCACCTCAAACACGAAGAGAGCCAGAGCAGGAGGGATTTTGTTATTTTCCTTGCCGAGCTGTTCGCCGTTGAGTTCGAGCCAGTACCGGCCGCGCTGGACCGGGTCACGTAGCGTCCGATACGCCCGGTTCACCACTGCGGTGTTCTGAAGGCTGGCTTCCTGCTCCTCCGCAGTGCCGGTCTGGTGGAGGTCGGGATGGAGCTGGCGGCTCAGTGCGTAATACGTCTTGGCCAGCGCCTGTTCGTCAAGCATCGGAGCCCGGGCCAGACCAAATACTGTAAAATAGTCAATGTCTGGCGGGAGAAGTTGGAGGGCCTCACAGGCCGGGCAGAACACCTGGGGTGTATGCTCGTCCTGACAGCGCCAGCAGCGCACCACTGTTGGCATAGTGAATGGTGGGCTAGACCGAGAAGGAGCTACCGCAGCCGCACGCACGTTTGATATTGGGATTGGTCAGCTTAAAGCCCGAATCCATTAAGGTCTCGGAAAAATCCAACTCTGTCCCGCGGAGATAGATAAAGCTTTTGCGGTCAACGATGACTTTGGCGCTTTCGCGCTCAAAAACGCGGTCGCCGTCACGCGGGATATCCAGGTCCATCTTATACGACAAACCCGAACAGCCTCCACCAACTACCTTGACCCGCAGGCCGCATTCCTGCCGCTCGTCCCGGACCGCCAGGTCTTCAATCTTTTTGGCTGCGTTTTCGCTGATGTCGATCTTGAGCTTTGCTTTCGCGCTTGCTGCCATACCGGTTGTCCCAATCTGCTGCTGGTTTCTGTGTCCGTTTGTCTAGGCGGCATCTTTCTTGGTTGAGCCTTGGTCCCGCCAGTCCGCCACCGCGGCCTTGATCGCATCCTCCGCTAAGACCGAACAGTGAATCTTCACCGGCGGTAGCGATAACTCCGCCACGATCTGCGTGTTCTTGATCTCAAACGCCTCCGCCACCGTCTTCCCCTTCACTAACTCCGTCACATAGCTCGAGGACGCGATCGCCGACCCACACCCAAAGGTCTTGAATTTCGCATCTTCAATCACCTCGGTCTGCGGGTTGATCTTCAACTGTAACTTCATCACGTCCCCGCACTCCGGGGCGCCCACCACACCGGTGCCCACATTCATTTCCTCGGCCTCAAAACTCCCCACGTTCCGCGGTTGCTCAAAATGCGCTATCACTTTCTCTGTGTATGCCATCGCGACGCCCTCCTCAATATGAAGTTTGATAGGTACTGAATTCTTTCTTTGCTCAGGTTTTCCACTGGACGGATTTGAGGTCTATACCTTCCTTGGCCATCTCGTACAGGGGTGACATCTCCCGCAAGCGGACGACCACCTCGGAGACACGCCTGATAACGTAGTCCACGTCCTCTTCGGTGTTAAAGCGTCCCAGGCCGAACCGAATCGAGGTATGGGCCAACTCTTCGCCGACACCCAGCGCCTTGAGCACATACGAGGGTTCAAGGGTCGCCGAGGTACAGGCGGAACCGGACGACAGCGCGATCTCCCGGTTGAGTCCCATCAGGAAGGATTCGCCCTCCACATACGAAAAGCTCAGATTCAGGTTGCCGGGAATCCGCTCTGTCGGATGGCCGTTCAAATACACTTCTTCCAGGTTCTCGGTCAGACCATCATGGAGTCTCTGACGCAGGCTGATAAGGCGGCCGGCCTCGGCTTCCAATTCCTGCCCGCACAACTCGCACGCCTTGCCAAACCCGACAATGCCCGCCACGTTCAGCGTCCCCGAGCGCATTCCCCGTTCATGGCCGCCGCCGTGCACCTGAGCCCGCAGGCGAACCCTGGGGCCTCGTGACCGGACGTATAAGGCCCCACAGCCCTTGGGTCCATATATCTTATGGGCGCTCATCGACATCAGGTCGATGCCGTCCTCATCAACGTTCACCGGGACCTTGCCCACGCCCTGGGTCGCATCACAGTGAAACAGGATGCCCCGCTCTTTGGCGAGCTTGCCGATTGCTCTCACGGGATGCAGGGTGCCGATCTCGTTGTTGGCATACATCAGAGAGATCAGAACCGTATTGTCTTGGATCGCCTTCTTCACATCATCGACATCCACCCGACCATACTGATCTACCGGTAAGTAGGTCACCTCCGCGAGATTCGCCCGTTCGAGAGCCTGACAGGTATCCAGGACCGCCTTGTGTTCGGTGACCGCCGTAATGATGTGGTTGCCTTTATCCGCGTAGAACTCTGCCACGCCCTTAATCGCCAGGTTGTCCGACTCGGTCGCGCCGCTGGTGAAAATAATCTCTTTGGGTCGTGCCCCGACCAAACCCGCAATCTGGCTGCGCCCCCGGTCCACCGCCTCTTCGGCCGCCCACCCGAAGGCATGATTCCGGCTGGCCGCATTGCCGTATATCTCTCCGAGAAACGGGACCATCGCCTCAATCACGCGCGGGTCTACTGGCGTGGTAGCTTGGTTATCCATGTAGATCGGATCGCGCTCCATAATGCCCTTTCATTGCCCAATATGAGTTGGGATTCTTTTAAAGTGGACTCTAGGGGTCCAACTTAGGATTTCTCCCTGAGCCTGTCAACCTACACGGCAAGGCCGGGGGGAGAGGAAGCCCGCGAGTGGGGCCGCTGCTCACAAGAGGCTTTTCAAAAACTGGCCGGTATACGATTGCTCAACGCGCATCATATCCTCGGGCGTCCCGCAGGCAACGACCTTGCCCCCGGCCTCTCCCCCTTCGGGACCCAAGTCGACGATCCAATCTGCGGTTTTTATCACCTCCAGGTTATGTTCAATCACCACAACGGTATTCCCCGCTTCAACAAGCAAGGTGAAAATATCCAGCAAGCGCTGAATATCGGCCAGATGAAGGCCAGTGGTCGGTTCATCAAAAAGGAACAAGGTCCGTCCCGTGCTTTTGCGGCTCAACTCTTTGGCCAGCTTGAGCCGCTGCGCTTCTCCTCCGGATAGCGTTGGGGCGGCCTGACCCAGGCGCAAGTATGCCAGCCCAACCGAGCGTAACGTTTCCAACCGCGACCGGATTTCGGGAAGATCGCCATAGAGTGCGAGCGCCTCAGCCACCGTCATATTCAGCACGTCGGCAATGCTCCGGCCACGCAGGGTGACCGCCAGCGTCTCTCGATTATAGCGCTGGCCATGACACACATCACATCTGACATAGACATCGGGTAAAAAGCTCATCTCGACCGCGAAGACACCATTGCCTTCACACGCCTCACAGCGCCCACCTTTGACGTTAAAAGAGAAGCGGTCCAGGTTATAGCCACGCACCCGCGCCTCGGGCAGTTGGGCAAACAGGGCGCGCAGCGGGCGGAGGAGCCCGATATACGTTGCCGGGGTGGAGCTGGGCGTTCGTCCGATGGGAGCCTGGTCAACCACGATCATTTTGTTGAGATGCTGCCAGCCCGAGAGCTGGCCGATCTCTGCTGCGGGCGATTGTGTCCCCGCGAGCGCAGCCGCAAGGGCGGGCACCAGGGCGTCGCTGATAAGCGAACTCTTTCCCGAGCCCGAAACGCCAGTCACACAGGTCAGTGTTCCGATCGGGAAGTCCACACTGATGTCTTTGAGATTATGTACCCGCGTATGCGCGAGAGTGAGAAAATGTTTCGATGCGCGTCGTTTTGTCGGTATGGAAATCTGCGACTCGCCGGAAAGATAGTGTCCGGTCAGCGAGTCCGGGGTATTTTTGACGTCCTGCGGGGTTCCGACGGCACACACCCGCCCCCCCTGCTCGCCGGCACCCGGGCCTAAATCAATAAGATGGTCAGCGGCCAGCATGGTCTCGGGATCGTGTTCGACCACCACAACCGTGTTCCCCTGATGGCACAGCCGTTTGAGCATCTCCAGGAGTTGACCCGTGTCACGCGGATGCAGCCCCACCGACGGTTCGTCCAGAATATAGATGACCCCGGATAAGCCATTCCCCAGCAGCGTCGCCAGCCGGACCCGCTGGGCCTCACCCCCGGATAGGGACGCCATCGTACGATCCAGGCTGACATAGTCTAAACCCAAATCGACCAACGCCTGGAGACGCGAGCCAATCTCCTGACAGAGCGGTCGGGCGATTGGCTCTGTCTGTCCGTAAAAAACAAGCTGAGAAAAAAATTCGAGCACCTCTCCGAGCGGCTGTGAGTTGAGCTCACCCAGGCTCATGCCGCCGAGGCGTATCCCTTGGGTCTCCGAGCGGAGGCGTGAGCCGCTACACCCGGAGCAGACCTGCGAGTCGGTCGCAGCTTGGGCGCTTCTCCGTTTTTTTGTCGTTCGCTCCCGTTGTACGCCCAGCCCCTCACAGGCCGGACACGCTCCTTCGGGGCTATTAGGGGAAAAGAATGCCGGGCTCAGTTCCGGATAGGCGAAATCACAGGCGGGACAGATGAGGCGCTGGGTGAAGAGCCGTTCCTCGCTTTCCCCAATCAGCACTGTGACTACATCCTTGCCATAGCGCAAAGCCGTGTCCAGCGAATCGGCGAGGCGCTGGGCCACGCCGCTTTTGACCACAAGCCGGTCAATGACGATATCGAGTTGTGTCTCGGCAATCTCATCGGGACTCAGACCTGCAACCTTTCCGGCTAGATCCAAATCCATCAGGTCGTGGATCGTTCCGTTCAACCGGATACGGACAAATCCCGCTCTATGCAGATCCTGGAGGACGGTGTCACCATCATCAGGATGGAAAAGGCGGATGGGCGCCAAAAGCTGAAGCCGACTCCCTTCGGGGACATCGAGCAATTGGTCTACAATCTGGGGCACGCTGTGGCGTTCGATTACGCGTCCGCAGTCCAGGCAGTGCGGCGTGCCGACCCTTGTGTAGAGCAAGCGCAGATAGTCGGCGACCTCGCTGACCGTCCCCACGGTTGAGCGGAGTGAGGGCGCCGTGCGACGCTGTTCTAGCGCGACCGCGGGAGACAGGCCGCTGATGGCATCCACATCAGGTTTGGCATGCTGCGTCAGAAACTGCCGAGCCGAGGCGGACAGCGAGGCCATATAGCGTCGTCGGCCCTCGGCGTAGAGGACGTCAAAGGCCAGAGTCGATTTCCCCGACCCGGAGACGCCGGTAATCACCACAAACTTCTGGCGCGGAATCTCAAGGCTGATGTTTTTGAGATTATGTTGGCGCGCACCTCGAATACGAATCGTCTCCACGGCCAACAGCCTAGCAGAAAGCTGAAATGGGGATTAGGGGTTGGGGATTAGGAGTCTGACGAGCGACTCCAGCGTAAGACTGGCCGGCGGGCGGCGCGGGTTTCATCCAGGCGACTGACTGGCGTGGTAAACGGCGCTTGCTTGAGCAGGTCGGGCTGGTCGGTAATCTCTTGGGCAATGGCCAGCAGCGCGTCGGCAAATTCGTCCAGGGTTTCTTTGGTTTCCGTCTCCGTCGGCTCAATCATTAGGGCCCCGCTCACCACCAGGGGGAAATAAATCGTCGGCGCATAAAAGCCATAATCAAGCAGCCGTTTGGCAATATCCAGGGTCTTGATGCCGGTCTGCTGAAACGAGCGATCCGAGAAGACACATTCGTGCATGCACGGCTCATGGGTGGCCAGGGTGTAGACGGATTCGAGTCGTTTGCGGAGGTAGTTGGCGTTCAGAATCGCCATGCGGGTAGCGTGTGTGAGCCCATCTCCACCCATCGCCAGAATATAGGCGTAGGCCCGCACCAGGATGCCAAAATTGCCGTAGAACGAGCGTACCCGCCCAATCGATTTGGGCGCAGTGTCACTCCAGGTATAGGTGTCGTTCTTGTGGGCAATCCGAGGGATGGGCAGGTAGGGCGCTAAAATATTTTTTACGCCGACCGGCCCGGCACCGGGACCACCGCCACCGTGCGGAGTGGAGAAGGTTTTATGCAGATTGAATTGAATAACATCCGCTCCCATATGGCCCGGCTTGGCCACCCCCATCAGGGCGTTGAGGTTGGCACCGTCCATATACACGAGCGCCCCGTGTTGGTGCAGCATGTCGGTTATCTGAAGGATCTCGCGCTCAAAGAGTCCGAGCGTGTTCGGGTTGGTCACCATCAGGGCGGCCACTTCGGTGTCCGTACATGTGGCCACGGCGTCGGCGCTGAGCATACCGTCTGAGCCGGTGGCGACCTGCACCACGTCATAGCCGCATAAGGCCGCCGAGGCGGGATTGGTGCCGTGCGCACTCGCCGGAATCAAGACTTTCTTGCGCGCCGTTCCTCGGTCCTGATGGTAGGCCCGGATGAGCTTCATGCCGGTCAACTCACCCTGCGCCCCCGCCGCGGGCTGCAAGCTGATCGCATCCATACCGCTGATCTCGGCCAAACAGCGCTCAAGCTCGGCGAGCAGCATTAACGCCCCCTGGGCCTGATCGTCCGGAGTCAGGGGGTGGAGCTGGGCCAAACCCGGCAGGCGAGCCATATACTCATTCACCACCGGGTTATACTTCATCGTGCACGACCCCAAGGGATAGAGGGTCGTCGCCGCACTCATATTCCATTGGGACAGTCGCGTGAAATGGCGCACCACTTCGCCCTCGCTGACTTCGGGAAAATCGTCCAGTGCCTCTCGACACAGCTCGACCGGCAGGTCGCGGGCCTGACCTCGTTCGGGAATATCGTCCCGTGGGAGCGCGTAGCCGACCCGTCCGACTGATCCCCGCGCCGATATCAGGGGTTCGTTCAGCATCGTCCGTTTACCCGGACCGGGAGTGCGAGTTGGAGTCTTCATACGACTGCCTGCCGGAGTTGCTGTCCGAAGCGTTCAATCGCCTCCCGCGTGTGGAGCTCGGTTGCGCATACTAAGAGACAGTCACGGAGGTCCGCATACCAATCTTCCAAAACGATGCCGGCAATGACTCCCTGCTCTTTGAGGCGGGCCCACACGCGGCGTGCCCGAGGCACGGTCAGCACACACTCATTAAAAAAAGGACTCGGAAAACGCGGCTGTACGCCAGCCGCCTGTTGTAGCACCTCGGCCAAATAATGGCTGCTCTTCACGTTCCGGAGCGCCAGTTCGCGCAGCCCTTGTTTGCCCAACAGACAGAGAAAGACGGTGGCCGCCAGAGCGCACAGACCGTGATTGGTACAAATGTTTGAGGTCGCCCGCTCCCGCCGGATGTGTTGTTCGCGGGTGGCCAAGGTGAGGACAAATCCGCTGCGCCCCTCCTGATCGACCGTTTCCCCAACCAGACGACCGGGCATATTGCGGACATACCGACTCCGGCAGGCAAAGAGACCCAGGCCGGGTCCACCATAGCTGAGGGGAATGCCCAGACTCTGCCCTTCTGCAACCGCGATATCGGCCCCGAGTTCTCCTGGAGATTTGAGAATACCCAATGCCACGGACTCAGGAGTCACGGACAGGGTCAGCGCACCGGCGTCCTGTGCGCTACGACTAATGGCCGCAATATCCTCGATCACGCCAAAGACGTTTGGATAGCCAACAGCCACGCCACACACACGCTCGTCCAGGTGCTGTGCCAAGGCTTCCTGGTCAAGCCGACCGGTCTCATCCCAGCCCAACTCGACAAGCGACAGACCGGGGAAGCCATCCAAATAGGTCTGAATGACCTGACGGTATTGTGGCTGCAGAGAGCGGGCGACCAGAATTCGCGAGCGTTTGGGCAAAATGCGCTTGGCCATGAGGACCGCTTCAGCGCTCGCGGACGCGCCATCGTACATACTGGCATTGGCGACTTCCAAGCCCAACAGGGAAGCGACCAGCGACTGGAACTCGAAAATGACCTGGAGCGTCCCCTGGCTGACCTCGGGCTGATAGGGCGTATAGGCCGTGGCAAACTCCGCCCGCTGCACCATCTGGTCAACCACGACCGGCACAAGGTGCGGGTAGGCCCCGGCTCCCAGAAAGGACCGCTCCGGGCTGTATCCAGTCTGCTGTTCGGCGAACGCAGTCAGGCGCTGGATGATCTCAGGCTCCGCCAGGCCGGGAGCAAGATCAAGGCCGGCGTTTTGCCGGAGGGCCTCGGGCAGGTGGCGAATCAAATCCTCAACCGAATCCGCCCCAAGGACGGCCAGCATGGCCTGAATATCGTGCTCAGTATGCGGGATATAACGCATGACGAGTTGAGTCTATTGAGTCTGTAGACCTTTTATTCATCGGCGCTTTCCTGTTCCTCCTCAACAAAGCGTTCATATTCTTCAGCGGTCATGAGCGCGTCCAGCTCTTCGGGGGCGTTCATTTCAACCTGGACCAGCCAGGCGTCGCCATACGGATCTTCATTGATCGTCTCCGGCGTGTTCAGCAGCTCAGTATTGGCTTCCTTGACCGTACCGCTGACCGGGGCGTAGATGTCAGACACCGCCTTGACCGATTCAACCACGCCAAAGGGCTCATCTTGGGTAAGCTGGGTATCAGACTCGGGCAACTCGACAAACACGACATCCCCAAGCTGGTCTTGAGCGTAATCGGTGATACCGATGGTTGCCAGATTATCTTCCTCGACCAACACCCACTCGTGCTCTTGTGAGTAGCGTAACTCCTTTGGGGCTTCCATAACCTCCTCCCTACTTACTCTTACTCCTCCGATAAAATGGCGGCTTGACGACCGTCGCCGGAATACGGCGATTCCGGATTGCAATTGCCAGCGGTGTCCCACTGTCCGCGCACGACGGAGAAACATAGCCTAACGCAATACCAACGCCCAGCATGGGAGACTGGGTCCCACTCGTCACCATACCGACCTGACGTTGACTCTCTTGTCCGCTCCAAATCGTATACCCTTGGCGTGGAATACCCGCGCCTTCCATCTTGATCCCCACCAGTTGTTTTTCAATCCCATTAGCCTGTTGCTTGCGCAACGCCTCGGACCCAACAAAGGGGCCAGCCTCAAAGTGGACAAGGCGCTGCAAACCGGCCTCCAGCGGTGTGGTCCGGGCATCAATGTCATTGCCGTATAAAAGATAGCCGGCCTCCAGACGGAGCGTATCTCGCGCCCCGAGGCCGACGGGAACCAGGTTCGCCGTGCGTCCCGCTTCGCCGCACGCCTGCCAAATGTGTTCGGCCCGCTCAGCCGGGACAAACAACTCAAAACCATCTTCTCCGGTATAGCCGGTACGTGCCAGCAGAGTCGGCACCCCGGCCACCTCTCCCTGTACTGCCCAATAGCGGCGAATGGCCGAAAGGTCGTGCGGTGTAAGCCGAGACAGAACCGTCTGAGCCTGCGGACCCTGGAGGGCGATCAGCGCGTACTCGTCACTCCGGTCGATCACCTCAGCCCGGTCACGATTGTACTCCACCATCCACTCGTAGTCGGTCGTGCGATTGGCGGCATTCACACACACCAGATAGCGCTCCTCAGCCAGGCGGTAGATAATGACGTCGTCGACGATACCGCCATCGGCAAAACACATGACCGAGTACTGGGCCTGCACGGTCTGTATGCGGGCAATATCGGTGACAAATAATTCTTGACAGACCTCATACGCCCGAGGGCCGGCTATCTCGACCTCCCCCATATGGCTCAAATCAAACAGGCCGCCCTGCGTCCGCACGGCCCGATGTTCGGCGAGAATCCCGGCATACTGCACGGGCATCTGCCAGCCACCGAATTCAATCATGCGTGCCCCCAAGGAACGATGCACCTGATACAGCGGCGTTCGCTTGGCCGTCATAGCACCTCTATACCTTTCCACCCCTCTCCCTCTGGGGGAGGGGTAGAGGTGAGGGCCTGCTTTTCCGCAGTCTGGACAGTGTTGGCTAAGAGCATGGCAACCGTTAGCGGTCCGACCCCGCCTGGGACCGGAGAAATATAGGCGGCACGGTCCTTGGCAATGGCGAACTCCACATCCCCTCTCAGCGACCCATCAGGACTCCGCGAGATGCCAACGTCAATGACACACGCTCCGTGTTTTATCCAGTCCCCTTTGATGGCATTCGGTTGTCCGACTGCGGTCACGACAAGGTCGGCTTGGCGTATGTGGTCGGCGATATTAGCCGTGTGCGAGTGGCAGGTCGTCACGGTCGCGTTTCGCTCCAGTAACAGGACAGCCAACGGTTTGCCAACCAGATTGCTCCGACCAACGACGACCGCGCGCTTACCCTCGATAGCCATACCGCTCTGACCGATGAGATGTATGACACCCAGCGGGGTGCAGGGACGGAGCCCGGCCTGGCCTAAGAGCAGCCGGCCTTGATTCACGGAGTGGAGCCCGTCAACGTCCTTGTCCGGCTGGATGGCCTCAATCAGGGCCGCCGGCTCCAAATGATCCGGGAGAGGAAGTTGGAGCAGAATGCCGTGGACATCGGGACGCGCGTTGAGCCGACCAATGAGCGCGCTGACTTCGTCGACTGATGCGGTCGGTGGCAGGCGATGGCCGAATGGCACAATGCCGACCTCACGGCAGGCTTTTTCCTTGGTGCTAATATAGGCGTGCGAGGCCGGGTCCTCACCGACCAGAATCGTTGCCAGCCCCGGCTGCCAGTCGTGACACCCCGGCTGGTGCCGAATCCGGGCAATGCGCTCTTTCAGCCCCTGGCGGACCGTTCGCGCATACTGCTTTCCATCAAGTACCACACCCATGCTACAAAGAGTAAACGTGTCCAGCTTCTTTGTATCTCATTGGAGGATACGTTTACTCTTTCGTCAAGATACGCGAAGCACTTCTCCAATGTAAAGCAAAGACAGGAGCACTCGTATGGTGATTGGTATTCCCAAGGAAATCAAAGCTGAGGAGACCCGCGTAGCCATCACGCCCAGTGGCGTCGCCGCTCTGGTGGCGCACGGTCACCGCGTTGTGGTTGAAACCCAGGCCGGTGCCGGAAGCAGTATTCCGGATAAGCAGTATGCCGCGGCTGGAGCGCATATCCAGGGCTCCGCCCAAGAAGTCTGGGCGCAGGCTGATCTTATCCTCAAGGTCAAAGAACCCCTGGTTGCCGAGTATCCATTGCTGCGGCCCGGCCTCATCCTGTTTACCTACCTGCATCTCGCCGCAGCAGAACAACTCGCCCGAGTACTACTGGACCGGCAGGTGACCGCACTCGGTTATGAAACCATTCAGTTGGAGGACGGCTCATTGCCGCTGCTCGCACCCATGAGCGAGGTGGCCGGACGGCTGGCTTTTCAAGTCGGGGCCTGGAGTCTCCAGGCCCATAATGGGGGCCGGGGCGTGTTGCTGAGTGGCGCATCCGGGGTGAAGCCCGGTCATGTGGTTATTCTCGGAGCCGGCATAGCCGGAGCAAATGCCTGTCAGGTGGCCGTTGGTGTGGGGGCTTATGTGAGCATTCTGGATATCAATCCGGCGCGCTTGCGCTACGTCCACGATATCCTTGGTGGCCATGTCACTACCGTCATGTCCAACCGGGCCAATATCGAAGAGGAGGTGACGGCTGCCGACTTGGTCATCAGTTCGGTTCTGGTGCCCGGCGCGCGTGCGCCTCGGTTGCTGACGCGGGACCTGTTCCGGAATATGCGCGCCGGCGCGGCTTTTGTTGATATCTCCATCGACCAGGGCGGCAGCGCCGAAACCTCACGTCCGACCACCCACCACGATCCGATTTACCGCGAGGAAGAGGTGGTCCATTACTGCGTCACCAATATGCCGGCCATCGTGCCCCACACCTCGACCTATGCCTTGACCAATGTCACCCTGTCCTACGCCCTTGAACTGGCTGACAAGGGCGTAGCCACCGCCCTGCGCGAGAACCCCGCCCTGCAACGCGGGCTGAACACCATGAACGGCCAAGTTGTCCACCCCGGCGTGGCCGCCGCCTTCGACCTGCCCCGCGCCGACACCACCGAGAAACTGTTCGCCAATACCGGATAATAGCGGAAGGTCTCCACCTTATAACTCCTGGGAGACCTTCGTTCCAAGGTTCATCTTTACTTCAAGAAAATTCGATATGAACATTTACCGATTTAGGAAAATTGAACACTTGTTAGGGGAATTCCAAGAGCTTGAGAAACAAAGCATCTACTTTGCCGGTCCAGAGGAACTCAATGACCCGATGGAAGGCTTCCGGGATATTTTCTGGCAAGGCGATGAGATTGTCTGGACCAACTTTTTCAAACACTATCTCTGCTGTTTAAACCAAACTTTTTGTTTGCTTAAACTGACCGCTAATAGTGATAAATGGGATCCTAATGATATCCCTGTTCTACAACGATGGGATCAGCACCCGACCCCAGAGTTTGCTAATTTATTCAATGATATCTGCAGGCGAGTCTTTGAGAAAGAAGGATTAGACGACTGTATTGTTAAAATAGCAAACACAAACTGTAAAATTCGATACGAAGGAGTACTATTTTATCTTTACTGGATACACTTCACTGCGTTGCTTGAAATTCAGGAAGCGCATATCAATCATGGATTGTCACCTGAAAATGGACGATTGTTTGCCGGGTCTTTACCTGGCTTAAGGGAACTAAATGAATCGGGATTCTTTGAACAGATACAAAAAACTGAAGATGAGACTCTTCATGACCTTCTGTTTGAAAAAATAAATCAAGTACGAGCCGGTCTGTCTCTTATCCTTAAATCCAATTACCGCTCAGAGTATCAAAGTACGTTCGAGGAAAATTTACAGTTATTCATCGATTTCCCCCAAGCCTACTTAAAACAGCGTGATCGGTTACTCTATCCAAAATGGTACACTGCTTGTTTTATGAAAGATTATCAAAATTCATCCGCATGGGGGCATTATGGAGACGGTCACAAGGGGGTCTGCTTAATTTTTGAAGTGGAATCAAAGGACGAAAGAAACAGCCTAACATTAAATCAAACTCCGCATTCTTTTTACGAAATCAACTATCAAGATAAAGCGGGGGAAACTGATTTCTTCCGCTCTGTCGGTTGGTGGTTGCCGCGATCCGATCTTATAGCTTCATGGTATAGCGATCAGAATGGGAACCTCAGTGAGTGTGCTGCTCATCTAGGATCCGATGGAGATGAAGACTCGTGGCGTAAGAGCTATTGGAACATCTTCTCTCGCGATATCACCATTAAAACCAAAGATTGGAAGTATGAGCAGGAAAGCCGCCTAATCCCGGATGGCACGTCTCACGATCTGGACGATAAGAGACGACGCACTCTAGCCTACAACTTTAATTCACTGAAAGGCATTATTTTTGGAATCAACACCTCAGAGTTGGATAAGCTGGAGATTATAGAGATCGTTCAGAGGAAGTGCCAAGAAAATAACAGGACTGAGTTCGAATTTTACCAAGCCTACTACTGCCATAAGAATGGCGATATTCGTAAGCGTGAGATTCCACTATTGTCAAAGGTGTCCAAGGCCATGAATCAGGTAACGCCCTGATCAATAGTCTGGTCTCAGCAGTGCAGATAGGCGCTGCATTTGTAGGGTTTGCAACAATCACACCCCCCGCGCCCGATCCGCGATTGGTACTCCGCGGTCGAATTATTCGTGCGCTTCCAACTGCACCTCGATAATCACGAAATTCTGGCTTGCCTCGTGCCACTCGACCGTCACTATTGTGTTCGGCTCGGGGAAGTCGGGGAGATCGTACACTCCGCTTGCGCCTGTCAGGAGGGTTTCGCCCAAGGTCGTGACGGTAAACGTCGCTCGTCCGAACTCTTCGCCGTCCGCCAAGGCCCGTAGCGTGTGCTCACCGTCGCCGAACTCGTTCCAGTTCAGCCGTAGCCCAAAGCCGGTGTTGCTGTCGTCGCATATCTCTGCCGTATCCATCCGGTCGGTGCCGTAGGCGGCCTCGAAGATATCCGTGCCGTCAATTTCAATCTCGACCCGCTCGGCCCCACATACCCAGCCCGACACGAGGCCGACCCCGCTCTGGAACGAGTCGGGGGCGGGATTCTCCAACGTGCCTATCAGATCGCTCAGGACGGGTGGATCGCTCTCAGTGGGCGGATCATCCATTGGGGGCTCGCTCTCAGCGGCGGGTGAGAGCGCGGCAATCGCAAAGTTCTGCGATGCCTCTTGCCATACGAGCCGTGTCTGCTGGCCTGCCTCGGGAAAGTCGGGCAGCAGGTAGTCGCCCTGGGCCTCTTGCAGGAACTCGACGCCAAACGTGGCCACCCGGAAGGTGGCTGACCCGAATTCCACTCCATCGGCCAATGCCCGCACCGTGTGCTTACCGTCGCCTAATCGGTTCCAGTTGAAGACCAGCCCAAAGCCATTATCGCGGTCGCCACAGGCATCGAGGGTGTCCTCCCGGTCGGTGCCATAGGGCGCTGTCACGATGGTCTCCCCGTCAAATTCCAGTTCGACCTGCTCGGCTTCGCAGACCCACCCGGTCACGAGCCCGATCCCGCTATGAAACTCCTCCAACTCCACGGCACCGGCCGTGAAGTTGACTGAGAGTGTGTACTGCCCGGTCAAGGTGCCATAGCCCTGTACGGCAATCGCATACGTGCCGGCGTTGACCGGGACGGTCAGCAGAAAATTGTGTCCATCGCCCCCATCATCATCGGAGGCGATTTCCGTGTCGCCCTGCCAGAGCGTCCCGACGGTATCCAGCGGTCCGTTGGTCGTGATGGCCAATGTCCCGGTGTGGGGCACGGCAATCTGAAAGTAATCGACATCATGTGCCGGTCCGATCTGACCTGGGGTTGATGAGGTCGAACTGACACGCGTTGCCGTGCCTGGCGTATCAGCGTGGGTGTCGACGGGCGGCGTCAGCGGGGCGATATCCGGTGTAAACGGCTCGCTTGGTACGGTCGGCATCAAGCCCCGGTAGCATGGGAGGTCGAGGTAGCAGGAGTCGCTTGGAAGCGCTGGCGCGGCACCCAGCGTGATCCGTACCGGGCCGCCGGTTGGAATGACCGTGAGCGGGGGACTGGTGACGCTTCCGGTGGAAACGGTGACAGACGGGGTAGACAGCGTGGCGCCGGTGGCCGACACGGGGACCGTCATGTCAAACGGCGCGCCAGTAGCGACTTTGACGACGACGCCACCGGAAGGCGTGGAGTTCTCCAGCGTCATCGCCACGGGAAAGGGGGCACCGGGGTTGGCGTTGAGCGACACTTGCCGCAGGCTGCTGAGACCGGCAAACACCTTGGGCGGCAGGGCGGTGAGGTGGTTGCCGCCGAGATCTAAGACCCGCAGGCTGCTCAGGCCGGTGAAGAGTGTCGGTGGAAGGATGGTGAGCTGATTCGTGTCAAGATACAGGCTTCCCAGATTGGTCAGACCGGTAAAGATGTCGGGCGGGAGGGCGGTGAGACGGTTGCGGCTGAGGGACAGGGTCCGCAGATTGGTCAGGCTGGTAAAGATGTCGGGCGGGAGGGCGGTGAGATCGTTTTCGTGGAGATACAAGCTTCGCAGATTGGTCAGGTCGGTAAAGATGTCGGGCGGGAGGGCAGTGAGGTGGTTGTCGTGGATCAATAAGGTCTGCAGATTGGTCAGGCCGGTAAAGATGTCGGGCGGGAGGGCAGTGAGGAAGTTATTTCTGAGCGATAGGTATTCCAAGCTGGTGAGGTTGGCAAACACGTCGGGAGGAAGAGTGGTGAATTCGTTGCCAGAGACCACCAGGGTCTCCAGACTGGTCAGGCCGGCGAAGATGCCGGAGGGGAGGGTGGTGAGACGGGTGTCGTTGAGCCACAACTTCTCCAGATTGGTCAGGCCGGCAAAGACGTCGGACGGGATGTCGGTAAAGTCGTTGTCGTCGAGATCCAAAACTCGCAAGTTGGTGAGGTCGGTGAAGACATTGGGGGAGAGGGTAGCGAGGTCGTTGTGCCACAGGTTCAACTGTCGCAAGTTGGTCAGGCCGGCGAAGATGTTGGGGGGGAGAGCGGTGAGGTCGTTGTCGTAGAGATCCAACTGCTCCAAGCTGGTGAGACCGGCAAAGTCACCCGACTGTAATGTTTCTATGCGTTCGGAGCCCAGACTCAAAACACTAATACGGCCGAGTTGGTCGGCTGTCACATCGGCGCAGGTCACCCCCCCCCCGACTATAGCGACGAGGGCGTCTCTCACCTGTGGGGTCCGGTCGCAGACACCGGACTGCGTCTGCGCCTGAGCGGTGGAAGACAGCACGAGCAGGCTCATGGTCAGGAGGAAGAGCAGGCAGGCTCTTCCTATGCTCCAGTGGCGGCGTACCTGCTTTTGGGGCCCTCTACCCACATCACTACGCTTGATAGTCATAGCCATCCTCACTCCTCAGCAGACACAAGATTCATTTATGGGGCGCGTAACTATCACACCCCCCGCGCTCGGTCCACAATCGGTGCTACGCGGTCGAGCCATTCGTGCGCTTTTCCGTCGGCAATTTCGGTGCCCATCTGTTGGTTGAACACCACGACGCCATCCACCCCGGCATCCTGATAGCGCTTCAGCATATCAACGGACAGGTTGCCGTTGTCCGGATCGATAATAGGCGTCACCGGCACGCCGTCGGGGTCACGGCCCGCCTCTGTGACGAGTTTTCGGAGTTCTTCGATTTCGGCTCCCAACGCCTGTGGACTGTGCGCCAGCGGAAACCAGCCGTCGTATGAACGCGCGACGCGTTCCAGGGCTTTGGGGCCGTGTGCGCCGAGTAACACCGGCGGGCCGTTTTGCTGGACCGGCTTGGGCTCGCAGCGGACCGCCGGGAATTGGACCAGTTCCCCGTCATAACCGGCCTCTGTCTGCGTCCACAGCAGCCGCATGGCCTCG
>MKWU01000903.1_pt1 | contig 54482 bp, 42 predicted proteins | sample 809101 | NCBI WGS metagenome assembly MKWU01 (sample SAMN05860141, study PRJNA318959) | sponge metagenome | host: Aplysina aerophoba | place: Slovenia: Piran, Adriatic Sea, Gulf of Piran | collected 2013-05-07 | reverse complement strand
GAGCCGACGGCAGGGTGGAGGGCTCGCCGGCGGTCCGCACGATCTCGGTGGCGACGGGCTCGAATCCGGCGAGCGCGCGGGTGATCTCGCCGGGACGCGGCGCCGAGCCGGTCCCCGTCAGCACCGTTCGGAACCGGAGCGTGAGCCGATCGGCCGAGCACCCGAGGAACGCGGCTTCGGACCCGGCGGGGGCGAGGTGGACGCATTCCACGAAGTCCCGCAGGTCCACTTCCACCGTTCGCTCGCGCGGCCCGGCGGGCGCCCGCGGACCGCGGCGCCGCGATTTCTGCTTCACGCGCCGGGTCAGTTCGATGGGCCAGGAATCGGCGGCCCGGAACGCCTCCAGACGGGCCTCGACGCTCGCCGGCTCGAGGTCGGCGGCGAGCAGCACCGCGTAGCGGAGCGCCGCGATCCAGCGGGAGAGCTTGGGTTCGCCCGGGTGGACGCGCACCAGCTCCGTGAACCGCAGCCCTTCCTCGGAAGCTCCTCGCAGCGCTGCCAGAACCTGAACTTCGGGTAGTTCCTCGGTCAGGGCGAACTCGCAGAACTCACCGAGCGACTGGACGCCGAGCGGCAGGGCCGGACCGAAACTGAGCTTCGGCCGCGGCGAGAAGCCCTCGCTGAACCGGATCGGGAGGCCGGCGCGGCGGAGAACCCGCGGCAGGATGCGGATCAGCTCGCCGTGGCCCCGGAGCGCCATCGGTCCAAACTTGTCGAAACGGGCCCGGTAAACGACCGGATCGCCCTGGAAGGCGCGGACGGGGGGCGCCGGGCGGCGGTGGCCGGCCGTGGACGCGGGCGGCGCCGCCGCCGCGACCACCGGGAGCAGGGTCTCCGAGGCGCTCCGCGGTTCCTCGGCGCCCATGCTCTCGAGAAACTCGATCCGTTCGGTTCGCATTCCGTCGAGGTCGCAGGCGACGCCGCAGTGGTAACAGACGAGCTTGCGCCGGTCGGCGCGGGCATCGGCGAGGTTCGTGTGGTGGACCTGCATCGAGACCGGCTTTCCGCACGGCGGGGAGGCGCGGTCCTTGAGCGCCCGCCGGTACTCGCGGAGCAGGAAGCCGTCCGCGAGTCCGACGTCCACGTGCTCCCAGGGGAGCCGGCCGTCCACCGGGATGGTGCCGAGGTAGTCCCCGCGAGTCGCGCCGGTCTCGGATTCCCAGCGCTCGAAGGCCTCTTCCCAGAGCTCCCAGCGGAGCTGCTCGTCCCAGCCGTCGAAACGGGCGCCGAGCCGGAAAGCGATCTCGACCAGCCGCGCCGTCCGGATGTCGCCCCGCGACAGGATGCCTTCGAGATGGCTCACCCGCCGGTCGTGGGTGCGCAGCCGGAAACCATCCTGGCGGGCGCGTTCGTGGAGGAGCTCCTGCTTCCGCTCGATGTCGGCCATGGAGTCCTGGGCGCACCACTGGAACGGGGTGTGGGGCTTCGGCACGTGGCTCGAAACGGCGACCGTGATCCGGACCCGCCGCTTCGCCTCCCGGTCGCCGATGTGCCGGGCCTGCCGCCCCATGTCGGCGATCCCGAGGACGTCCTCGTCCTCTTCCGTCGGGAGCCCGATCATGAAGTACAGCTTGGCCCGGTCCCATCCCCGCGAGAAGACCCGCCGGCAGGTCTCGTAGATGTCCTGCTCGCTGACGTTCTTGTTGACGACGTCGCGCATCCGTTGCGAACCGGCTTCGGGGGCGAAGGTCAGACCGGTCGCCTTCACCTGCGAGATGTCGTCGAGCACCTCCTCCGGGAGCCCGTAGGCGCGGAGGCTCGAGATGCCGAGGGAAACCCGGCGCGGGATGAGTTCCTTCATGACCTCCTTGACGAGGGGGGCCACGCAGGAGTAGTCGGCGGTCGAGAGCGAGGTGAGCGAGGCCTCGTCGTAGCCCCCCTTCTCCACGGCCGAGACGACCGTGTCCACGATCGCCTTCGGGTCGCGTTCCCGGACCGGGCGGTAGATCATGCCGGCCTGGCAGAAGCGGCAGCCCTCGGTGCAACCGCGGGCGATCTCCACCGCGGTGCGGTCGAAGATCGCTTCCGCCGCGGGAACCGGTGAATCGTCCGGGAACGGGAAGCGGTTCACGTCGTCGAGGAAGGCGCGTTCGGTGCGGAGCGGGACTTCCGGGTGTCGCGCCCGGGAGACATAGGCGAGGCCGGACCGCGGGCAGACGTCCCGGTCGTAGAGCGCCGGGCAGTAGAGCCCGCCGCCGGCTTGCAGCCGGACCAGCATCTCCTCGCGGTCTTCGATTCCTTCCTCCCGGACCCGGGCGTGCTCGCGCATGAGTTCCGGGAGGCGCTCCTCGGCGTCCCCGATGAGGAAACCGTCGATGAAGGGAGCCATCGGCTCCGGCTGGGTCGCCACCGGCCCTCCGGCGATGACCAGCGGGTGCTCCGGTCCCCGGTCGTGGCTTCGGACCGGAATCCCGCCGAGCTCCAGCATGTTGAGGACGTTCGTGAAGGTGAGTTCGTACTGGAGCGAGAACCCCACGACGTCGAAATCGGACAGCGGGCGGCCCGTCTCGAGGCTGATGAGCGGCAGCTTGTGCTCCCGCAGCTTCGCCTCCATGTCCGGCCAGGGACAGAAGGCCCGCTCGAGCGCCAGGTCGGGCTGGTCGTTCACCACCTTGTAGAGGATCTTGGTGCCGAGGTGGCTCATCCCGATGTCGTAGACGTCGGGGAAGCAGAACGCCATCCGGGAAGCGATCCCCTCGTCCGACTCCTTCACCACCTGGAAGCGCTCGCCGCCGCCGTAGCGGGCGGGACTCTCCACCTCGTGGAGGAAGGCGGCGTAGGGGTGGCGGGTTTCAGGCATGGCAGGGGCCGGGGCGCGCATTGTAGGTGGGGAGCGTGAAGGAGCGCCGGCCTCCGGACCGGCATCGTTCCGCGCAGGGGGGCGAGACTCCCACCACTCCGCCCACGTGGCGCATCGTCCCCCAGCGCCGGCACCCGGCGCCGGAGGAGTGTGGTGTGACTAGTTCGACCCCCCGTCGCCGGCTTCCGACAGGAAGCCCTGATAGATCCGGCGGGCTTCGTCGAACTGGGCGAAGACGTGAGCCCGCTCCTTCTCGGAGCGCCATCCGGGCCATTCCTCCGCCATCGCCCGGAGCTTGTCGATCCACTGGATCGAGTACTCGGCCGAGGCCCGGTCGCGCACCGGTTGCCCGGCCACCGTCACCCATACCGGGTTGGTGAACCCGAGCGCGAAGTTCGCGTCGAGAGGGAAACGCTCCTCGTTCCTGCCCTCGACCCGCAGGTGGAACCACCCGCTCCCGCTGACCGGGTAGGACTTCGACAGGTCGAGTTCCATGCGGTCGCCGGTAAACGGGATCTCCTCGACAACCTCGCCGTTGAAGATGACGTAGGCCTTGTCGAGCGGCGTGATGCTCCGCACTCTCCCCTGGAGCTCGACGGTGCCGCTCGCGGCGAGTTCCACTTCCTCGCCCGGAATGCGGCCGTTCACGGTGAGCTCGACCAGCGGCCCGGTGCTGACGAACGCGTTGCCGTTCCGGAGCCCTTCGAGCCACGCCTCCATCGTCAGACCCTTGCCGCCCGTATAGACGTAGGTCCGCACGGAGCCGACGAGCTTGCTGCGGTGGAGGTTGGAGATCGAGTCTTCTCCACCGACCGCGGTGGTCCGCAGTCCGTTGTTGAGCGTGGCGTACCACGGGTGAAAGCCCGCGCGGTGCGCCTGCGACCACTCCACCGCATCCGTCGTCTGGAGCGCGGCGTCCACCATGTAGCCCTTGCCGCCGCCGAGGCTCCCCTCGAGCGGGTCGGCGTCCCCGCCGAACGCGTGCACATAGCCCACGGTGGCGCCCTGCGCCTTCGCCTTCCGGAACATGTCGGTGTTGCTCGGGTAGAGACTCTCGATGGCGGTGCCCTCGTAGCCCGTCGTGTAGGGCGAAATGAGGTGGTCCCGCAGGCCGAACATGAAGACGTGCCCGTAGAACGGGGGCCGGTACTCCTGGCCGACGACCAGCACCCGGTCCTTCGTCGACAGCGGATGCGCGCCCCCGCCGGGAACGAAGAACTGGTAGTCGAGAATCCGGTTGTCCTTGTTGGCGACCTGCTCGAGGACGATGTCCTGATCTTCGGCCTCCGACATCATCATCAGGTTCTCCAGCGTGTTGTGCAGGTTCCCCGCGTAGTTCATGTGCACGTGGGTCGAGCCGCTGTACCAGCCCTTGGCCGCCATGTCCGTCATGGGCTGTAGCTCGACCGTCAGTCGGGTCACTTCCCCGGCCTCGATCTCGACTTCCTCCCGCACCGGCCAGAACTCGAAGCCCTTGACGATGTCCATCGTCAGGGCGCCGGCGGGAACTTCCACCCGAAACTCGCCCGGGTGATGGAACATCGGATCATCCATGCCGCTCGTGCGCGCATACGCGTCCGCCGGGGCGTAGAACTTGCCGTCGGACGCGGTCAGGTGCACCCGCGAACCGGTCACTTCACCTGACCCCGCGACCGTGGTCCGGAGCGAGAACACGCCCATGGGGCGCTTCCAGCGCCGGTCGGTGATGTGGACGGTGATCTGCTTGCCACCGTAGGTCTCGAGCAGCGCCAGTTGCGGGAGCCCTTCCCGGTTCGAGATGTAGGCGATCCACTCGCCGTCCGGTGAAAAGCGGGGGTGGAAGGCGTCGTGATCCAGGAACGTCATCTTGTAGGGCTCGCCGCCGATCGTCGGCTGCACGTAGAGGTTGCTGAACTGATCCGCCGATCCGCCGGTGGACGAATAGATGAACCGCTTGCCGTCCAGCGAAACGTCCGGCCGGGTCCGGTAGAGCGTCTGCTCGGCAAGCACCGTCGTCGCCTGCAGGAGTCCGTCTTCCTCGGCCGGAATCCGGAGCACGTTGCCGGAACCGAGCGGCACGCCGCGGTTGGAGATGACGAGCAGCTCACCGCTGCCGGGAAGCCAGGTCGGGGTGATCGCCATGTCCCAGGGGCCGAAGTAGAGCCGGTTGTTCCCGTAGTTGTTGTCCCTGGTGATGGGGACCTCGTCTCCCGCCCACTGCCCGTCTTCGATCGCACGCACGTAGACGTTGAAGTTGCCGTTCGGCTTCGTGGACACGTAGGCGAGCCGGCTGCCATCCGGGGAGAACACGGGATCCACGTATATCTGATCGTCGTCGGTGAGGGCGTGGCTCTCGCCTGTCTCGAGGTTCAGGACCTCGAGCTGGATCGTCGTCCCTCCGTCGTCGGCCGTGTAGATGAGCCACTTCCCGTCGGGCGAGATGTCGGGCAGCGAGTGGTACTTCTCGTTGTAGGTGAGTTCCCACGCCTGTCCCGTGCGCGTATCGACCTTCCAGATCGATCCGCTCATCGCCACCGCGATCCACTCCCCGTCGGGCGACCAGTCCGGCGCCCAGGGCGTCGAACTCGGCGCCGGCGGGAAGTAGAAGTTGTGCATGTAGTTCCCGCCCTGTCCTGCCGCCGGGTAGGTGTTTCCCCGTGGCGGTTGCGCCAGCGCGGCGGAAGCAAGAGCCGTCGCGACTACGAGCGCCATAGCAACTCGGCGGTTACAGATTCGAACCATCAGGGGCCCCTCCACTGGTGTCAGTGCGAAACGCCGGATCCGAGCTCGGCGAGGCTCTTTCGAATGTCGGGCTGCTCGGGGTCGATCGCGACGGAGCGTTCGAACGCTTCACGCGCCCTTGCCTGGTCTCCCAACCGAAGGTAAGCGTCACCCAGCGCGTTGAGTATGCCGGGCTGCGGCGGCCTCAGCGAGACGGCCTTTCCCAGGTGGGAGACCGCCGCGGCCAGGTTTCCCTTCAGGTAGAAGCCGAGACCGAGGCCGACGACCACCTCGTAGCGATCGGCATGCTCGTACTGGAGGGGCAGGAGGAGACGCAGGGCCGATTCGGCCTTTCCCGAGCGCAGGTAGGACGCGGCGAGCTTCCACTGCGCCTCGGGGACTTCCGGATCCCCTTCGGCCACGGCGTGCTCGAAGAGCCGCTCCGCTTCGGCGAACTTCTCCATCGCCCAGTACTGGTCGCCGAGGACGACCGCCAGCAGGGCGCCGTTGCTCGTGTCGAAGCTCCGGCGGGCAAAGAGCCCGGGCCGGGGGATGGCGGCCCGCGGCGAGATCGAAAACGGCGCCGTCTTTTCGGCCAGCACGCTCCCCTGAGCGTCCTGGAGTTGCAGGCGGAGTTCATACCGATCGGCGACCGCGCCCTCCAGGCTGAACCGCTCCTCGATGAAGCCCGGCTCCGTCCCGGCGACGTCGCGGGTGCGTTCCGCCACCACCTCCCCCCCACGGAGCAGAGCGAAGTGCAGCCCGTGCGACGTGTCGGCGGAGAGCAACTGGAACACCGCGTTCAGGTTTTCGCTGCCGGCGAAGACGCCGCCGACCGCCGGGTGGACCCGCGCCGAACCAACCTGAAACGTCTTGAACGCGTCGGGCCCGTCCTCCGGCATCACCTCCGTGCGAAAACCAACCAGCAGGTCGCTCAGCGCCGGCTGGCCACTCGAGAAGTCGCTGACGCGAACCGAGTGCTCCGCCACCGTGTATTGACGCGACACCCGGTTGCGCAGGATCAGCATCACCTCGTAGTCGCCCGGCGCCAGCGGGACGCCGTCCTGGTAGGCGAACGTCGAGCCCCGGATCGCGCCCAACTGGGGGGTCTTCAACTGGACGAAGGCCTCCTTCTCGTCCGTGAGGACCAGGCGGCCCTTCGGATCCCGTACCTCCAGGCTGGCGTCGAGGGTCGTGAACGAACGCGAGGCATCACCGCTCGTGTCCATCGGGAGGTTCTCCAGGTCGAGCTCGATGCTGAAGTGGAGATAGGCGGTGCGATCCGGACCGGCGAGCACCGCGAAGGCGCCCTCGCTGGGCACGAAGTTGAAGGAGTACTCCGACGACACCCGGCTGCCGTAGCGCTCCCAGGCGTCGAGGTAATCGGTGCGGACCGCGTACCGCGGCGACGCCTCGATACGCGCCATGGCGGCCTGAGACCCGAGGCTGACGGTTCCCCCCATGATGTCGACCGGCTCCGACGCGTCCACCGCGAGCGCGGCGCGCGCCAGCTCCGGCGAAATCCGGAGGAGCTGTTCGATGTTCCGCTCGGGAAACGAGCGCGTCGAGCCGCGAATCAGGTCGCCCGGCACGTCGGCGCCCGGAATGAACAGCCGATACTGCGTCGCATCCAGCCTCTTGAAGAACAGCAGATAGAAAAAGGACGGCATGTTCCTGGTCTGATCGCCCTGGTAGAACCACAACTGGCTCGTGTAGAGGTTGTTGTAGTTGTCGAACGTCTCGACACTCCGGGGTGGTCCCAGGATGATGTGCATCCGGCCGCGGTCCGTCTTCCATCCGGGCGCGAAGGCTTCGCCCCGCAGTTCACGATTGGCGTACTCGAAACGGCGGTAGTGCTCCTCCCGAAACTCGTTTTGGGGCGTTCCCGGAACCGGGTCGCGTTTCCGCCAGAACGCTTCGATGAACCGGTCCCGCTCGTCCACCGTCCCGAGCGTGAGAAATACGTCCGTTTCGCGTTCGGTGATGAGGTAGGTCACCTCTTCCTCCAGCCACCGGCGGTGGTCGGGAGTGAGTTCCTGTGCCGGAGCGGCGTCCGATGCCGCGGCAACCGATAGCAGCAGGACGAACGCCAGCCGTCGCGCTCGCCAGGATCTCTTCGACATTCCCCGTTCGCAACCTAGCAGACCCCGGACGAGAGCCGCAACCGGAGATGGGTTGACCGCACGATTGGAGCGGGTGAATAAATTGTATGTAACCCATTCATTAAAGGGTGTTTATTTGCTGTTTGACATCCGTCTCCGAAGAGCCTAACGTTGCGGGTTGGCTTGTAATCCACGAAGGACATCCGGAAGGAGACTCTCATGCAGTTCTTGACGCGCCGGTGGTCGGTGCTCGCCCTCATCGGCGTTCTACTGCTACCTGTCGCCGCCCTTGCGCAGGAATCCGCGACGCTCTCCGGAACGGTGGAAGACACCTCCGGCGGCGCTCTCCCCGGCGTGACCGTCACGGTCGTGGACAACAACACCGGGCGGCAGAGTGTGGCGGTGACCGACGCCTCCGGTTCGTTCCGGGCGGCCGCGCTGCCGCCGGGCGCCTACCGGGTGGAAGCGACGCTCAGCGGCTTCGCCAACATGGTCGTCCCGGAGATCGAGCTGCTGGTCGGTCAAAACGCCAACATCACGATCCAGATGGCGCTCGCGGGCGTCGAGGAAACGATCACCGTCACCGCCGAGGCGCCTCTCGTGGACCTGGTGTCCTCGGAAGTGGCCGGCAACGTGGATCGCCGCATGATGGACGATCTGCCGGTGCAGGGCCGCAACTGGATGGAGCTCGCCCTGCTCGTCAAGGGCATCACTGCCAACGACACCAACAACAATCGTCCGGGCATCACGCGCGACGAGAGCTTCCAGCTCAATCTGGACGGCCAGCAGATCACCCAGCAGGTGGCGAGTTCCGGCTTCGGTCAGCCCAAGTTCAGCCGTGAAGCCATTGCCGAGTTCCAGATCGTCACGAGCCAGTTCGACGTTACCCAGGGCCGCTCCTCCGGAGGGCAGGTCAACGCCATCACCCGCTCCGGCACCAACGACTTCACCGGCAGCATGTACGGATACTTCCGGGACGACCGCTTCAACGCCGAGGATCACATCGCCGAAGAAGTGCTGCCGTTCGAGAACCAGCAGGTGGGTGGCGTCTTCGGCGGCCCCATCGTGACCGACAAGATCCACTACTTCGTTTCTTACGAGTACGAGCGGCAGCCGGGCAGCGTTTTCGTCCAGCCAGCCCGCCTCCCGAACCAGGAGTGGGTGTTCGAGACGCCGGAAACGCAGAACAGCTTCACCGCCCGCGTCGATCACACCGCCTCCGACAACGATCAGCTCTCCTACCGCGTCTCCTACTGGGACTTCGCAACCGACTTCTCCCTGTCGAGTTCAGCGCACCCCTCGAACGCCCGGGCGCGCACGCAGGATTCAACGAACGTGCTCGCCACCTGGAGTCATCTGTGGAGCCCGGAGGTCTTTACCGAGCTGAAGGTCGGCTACAACGGCTTCGAGTGGACGAACAAGCTGGCCGATACCGCGATTGGCGGCTGTGACCAGACGTTCGGCCAGCAACAGCAGGATCAGTCCAGTTGTCAGCCGAACTACGTCTTTCCGGGGATCACGTTCGGCGGGCCGCGGAACTTCCCGCAGTTGTTCACCCAGGATGTGTTCTCCGCCCGTTTCCAGTTGAACTGGGACCAGACGGCCCACGACGTGAAGCTCGGCGCCGAGTTCCTGAGTTGGAAGGACGGCGGCGAGTGGCACCTGCTCGAGAGGGGCGAGTTCATCTTCAACGAGCGTCCCGCCGATCTCGAACGCCGTTTCCCCATCGAGTGCGCCACCAACCCGAGCTGCTGGGACGTGAGCGGGCTCGACCACACGGTGGCCCGATTCAGCCAGAACGTCGGCAACTGGATCATCGATATCCCCCGGCCGACCTGGGCCGCCTGGCTGGCCGACACCTGGCGGGTCAACGACAACCTGGTCGTGAACTTCGGTGTCCGCTACGACCTGGACTGGGGTGCTCTGGCGCCGCCGGGCAACGACATCATGACGCCGTTCGCCGGACCGAGTGCCGGCCGGTCAGCCGGAGACTCCCTCTACAAGTGGGACATCCGCGACACGAACAACTTCGCGCCCCGCGGCGGCTTCGCGTATGACGTCGGCGGCACCGGCGACCTGGTCATTCGCGGCGGATCGGGCATCTATCACACGATCAGCTCGTCGAACGTCACGTTCAGCCAGCAGTCCTTCAACGGCCAGCGCATCCTGGTGAACTCGTTCCCGAACGACGGGATGCCCGGCTTCCTGCAGGATCCCACCCGGGGCGTGACGCCACAGCAGATCCTGAACGGTGAAGTGCCGGTCCCGCCGCAGGCGCCGCGGACGATCGCCCACAACTTCGCGCTGCCGTACACCTGGCAAACCTCGATCGGTTTCCAGAAGCAGCTCGGCACGCTCTGGGGATTCGAGACCGACCTGCTCCACTGGACGGAGACCAACACCCCACGCGCCACCGACCCGAACCAGATCTACGACCCGGTGACCGGTTACAACATCCCTGGCCGGCTGGATCCCAACTTCACCCGGATCCGCTACATCGAGAGCACGGGCAAACAGGACTACCTGGGGCTCTCCAGCGGGCTGCGGCGCCGGTTCCGGGACAACTTCCAGATCAACGTGACGCACACCATCATCTTCTACAAGAATGACAACACCCGCGGCTGGTTCGACTTCCCCAACAACACGTTCGATCCGGATGCCGAGTGGGCTTCTTCGCTCGACTTTCAGGTGAACACGTTCCGTATCAACGGGATCTACCAGCTTCCCTACGACTTCTCGATCTCCGGCGCCTACTTCTACGGCTCCGGCAACCGTTTCGATACGACCATCGGCGGCCGGCCGTACGGGAAGAGTGCGAGCCGGAATCGCCTGAATCTTGGAGATCCGATCCAGGTGAATCCGGACGTTCTGGATCGTTTCGACGGACCCTCCTCGATCGGCACCGGCCCCGGCAACGAGGCGCCGAGGAACGCGCTGCTGGGCGAGGCGCTCCACAAGGTGGACGTCCGCCTTTCGAAGGTCTTCAACTTCGGACCGGTGAGAGCCTCCGCCATCGCCGAGGTCTTCAACCTGCTCAACCACGAGAACTACGGCGCCTACAACGGGACCATCGACTCCAGCAGTTTCGGCTCTCCGAGGCAGGTCACGTCCACCGCCTACGGGCCCCGGGCCGCGCAGTTCGCCTTCCGCCTGGAGTTCTAAGCGGAGATCGTCCCGGCGGAGCCGGCCGCTGACGCGGCCCGAGCACCGCCGGGACCTCCGGCTGGGAATTTCGCCCGGTCCTCCCGCATGACATTCCCGTCGTCCAGGGGGCCGTCGGACCGGCGGCGCGGCCACCGGCCGCGAAAGCGCGTCCGGCCAGTCCGCCGAACCGCGCGCGCCAGCAGGTAGATTCCCGTCCGGATGGCGCCGACCCGCACCGAGATCCCCGTTCCCCCGGCACTCGGCCCGGAACCCCTCCGCATCCACCATCCGGAGGGCGCCTTCGTTCCGACGCCCGCCAGCCGGATTGCGCTGGAGGCGATCGCGGCCCACGCCGGCCGCTTTCGGGGACGCGGGCTCGACTGGGGCAGCGGTTCCGGACTGCTCGCCATCGCCGCTGCCCGGCTCGCCGGGGTGGAGGAGGTGCTCGGGCTGGAACTCGACCCCCGCGGCGTGGCGGCGGCTCAGGAGAATGCCCGCGCGAACGGAATCGGGGGCAAGGTCCGGTTCGTCGAATCGGACTCCTACGACCCCGTCCACGCCGACGGCAGGCAGGCGCTCGCCGGGTTCCGGAGCTCGACCGACTTCATGATCGCGAACCCCCCGTCGTCCAGCCCGGTGGATGACGGTTTCGGGATGCGGCGGGTCGTGGTCCGGGGTGCGGTCCGCTACCTGAAGCCGGGCGGACTGCTGCTCCTGAGCGTCTCGGCCCAGTACGGCGAAGGACGGGTGGCGGGGCTCCTGCGCGAATCCCCGGGGTTCCGGCACGACGGAGTGGCGGCCTCCACGGACCTGGTTCCCTTCGACATGGGGCGGGCGGACCTCAAACGCGACGTTCAGACCTACGCCCGCGAGGAAGAACTCGGCGGGCTGCCGTACGCCTTCCGGAACCCCCGGAGTCCGGGGACGCATGTGACCGCGGTCGAGGCCTGGGAACATTTCCAGGCGACTGGGGAGAGCCCGCTCTCCCGGTGGCAAAGCCACCTGCTGGTCTGGCGGCCGTGAGGCTGCTTGCCTGGATCGCCTCCCGTCGGTGTTTTGGGCGGTCCGGCTACCGAAACAGATCGAAGAGCCCAAGCCCGCACCGCTGCGCCGCCGTCAGTCCCAACGGCCCCCCGTTCGAGGCCGGATAGATGCGGGCGCGCGCCCAGTCCTCTTCGCGAAGGCCGGTGGCGTTGCCCACCTTGACGCAACGCTCGCCAAGCGCTGCGAGCAGGGGCTTGGCTTCGAACAGGAAGACCTCCCTGATGCCCCAAGGACTGACGGTTCCCCGGGAAGTCGCAGCCGCAGACTTGGGGCCTGCGAGCACGAGGTACACGTCAGGCACGAATTTCCCGATGTCGAGCGTTCCTTGTCTCTTCGGATACCACTTCACGTTTACCGATTTCCCCGCGAAGCGGCCAGAGCGAAAGCGGCCGCTGCTCCCCGGATTGTTCGCGCGCCTCGCCAATTCGATATCGAAGATGCGGGACGCGATGTACTTGGCAATGTGACTGGGGTGAGCCGGCCCCCCGGTGATTCGGCTGATCGCAGTTTCGTTCGCGTTGCGAGCCCGGATCAGATCCGCGAGGCGTTGCAGATCCCTGCTGTCCTCCGGATGTCCGGTGAGTCGGCTCATTGCCGACTGCTCCGCTTCGTAGGTACAGCAGTGGCAACCTAGCCCGCGTCAGACAGGAGATCCGAAAGACTGGCGTGTTGGCCGATCCGCCAACTGATGTTCATACCGCGATGTGACCTGCGGCCGGTCGCCACAACCGACGCTGTGTGTGTCGCCTGCTTGTCCAGCGCACGCCCATCTCGCTCGTACAGGACCACGTAGTAGACCTCCCGGGGCAAAGCCTCCGCCGGGTCACCATCTGGCGACGCCACCGTGCGGGCCAGAGCAGCCAAGTACTCCAGAATCGACACCGACTGGCGCAGTTGTTCGGAAGACGATGAATCGTTGGCCTTCGACTTCTTCAACTCAATCAGGATGACATCAGAAACGGCGCGATCTTTCCGATCCAGGAACAGTGCGTAATCACACACTTTCCAGCCGTCATCCAGCATCGAAGAATGGCTGAACTTGTCCATTCTGACGGCAGCGACTTCCGACTCGTCGACCAGAAGCGTGACGGTCTGTGGAGCGCCGTGCTGCTCCCCCCTCTCCTTCAGGACGACCTTCCCGGCATCGGGCTTCTCCAACGCCTCCGCCTTCAGGAGGCGCCGAAGCGCGTCCACGAGGGCCATCGGGCCAGACTAACGGACGACCCGAGCCGCCAGCAGGTTGGCGGCGTTGTTGATGCTGTCTATTGTCTCGTCGAATATCGGCATGTTCATGCCGTGAATGTCCACCTCGCAGCGAGTCAATCCGCCATTCTCGGCGACGAACGCACATACGGCGTCCGCCGGCAGAGAATCATCCTGTAGATAGCCGAGATTCTCGATGACCGCCTTCTTGTCTTCGAAGCTGCGGCTCAGCATGATGAGGTTGTTAAGTTCCTTGATCAGATAGTCGCTGTGGGTCGCGATCAGGATCCGGACTCCGGAACGGACGAGACGCGCGAGGACTCGTGCGAGCCGAACCTGATTCGTCGTGTCGAGGGACGCCTCCGGTTCATCAATGAGAACGAGGTTCTCATTGAATCCCTCCGTCAACGCGGCGTGGTACAGACCAGCAAGCGACCTGACTGAAGTCGAGGCCATGGGGAGCGGGATGCGGAAGTCATGTTCCGCCCCCTGACGCGAGCGGAAGAACACCTGGTTTCCGTCTGTCTCGTATTCGCCGTCCATCATCCGCGGAACTGCGTCGCGTAGCACAGGATCGTACGCTTGTTTGGTCGCGGCGAGGTTTCTCGCGGAATCTATGGAATCCCTCACGAGCAAGCCGTAGCGACTTGTCGCCTTGCGCAGGAAGGATGAGGCGGCCACCTCGCGCTCCTGGGGAGGAAGGTCGAAGTCCCGCAGCAACTCCACAATGCGGTTCCGGTTGAAGTCCACATCCGGCTGGAACAACGTGACCGCGGCGGACTCGGCAGGGTACCCGTGCATGCCGAGTCGAAGTTCCGGGAAGGCAAACACAACATAAAGACGCATCAGGTTTTCCAGGGTGGCATTCGAGCCAGATGCGTTCGAATCCGGTTGTTCGGGCCCCACACTGGTCTCGTCAGGTGCTCCATACGTCTCGATCTGGATGCCCTCGATCCGCTCCAGCGCGATGCCATCGGACTCGCTGCGGATCACATAGGTGGATTCGTTGTCACTCCGGCGTTCGAATCCCTGCGCGATCAGGCTGTTCTTTCGTGGTTCATCCAGGTCGGCCCTCACGGACCCGCCCCGGAAGCTGCCGGCCGGCGCACTGAAGATCCGGTCGAGCGCACCCGAATACGCGGCCGACATAGCGTCCAGAAGGATCATGCGCTCCTTGTGAAAGACGGCAAGGGAGACCTTGCGGTGGGCGTAACCGCTCTCCGCCGCGTCGCGCAGAAACGCCATCGCCGCCGCGAGTGCAGGGTCCTCGCAGAACGAACGACGCATGGCCTCGATCTGGCGCCACATGACGACAAAGCCGTAGAGCGCGTTGAGAAGGTAGGTCTTTCCCGTGTTGTTCCGGCCGGCAATCACCGTAAGTCGCCCCAGCTCGACTTCGGCATCTCGGATCGGACCGATCTGACGGAATCGGAATCGCAGTGCGGGAGAGTTGCTCATGGGGCCCGATCAGGGGTGTCCGATGATTCTTCCACGGCGACCCGCACCGCGCGGGAGACCGCCGCCTCCGTCAGGCCGAGCCGCTCTGCCACCTCCGCGCCGGGAGCCGAGGCGCCGAAGCGGTCCACCCCGACTACCCGGCCGTCCCCCACGTAGCGCTCCCAGCCGAGGGTGGCGCCGGCTTCCACCGCGACCCGGGGAACCCCGGCGGGCAGCACGCTCTCCCGATACGCCGGCTCCTGCGCCTCGAAGAGTTCCCAGCACGGGAGAGAAACCACCCGGACCCCGACGCCCTCGGCATCGAGTTGCTCGGCGGCGGCCACCGCCAGCGACACCTCCGAACCCGTGGCGATCACCACCGCCCGGAGTTCCGACTCCGGGTGCCGGAGCGGGTAGCCGCCGCGGTGGAGGCCGGCGGCCCGTTCCGGGGTGGTCAGGGTCGGCACCTTCTGGCGGGTCAGGACCAGCGCGGTCGGCCCGTCGGTGCGGCGGAGCGCGTGACGCCACGCCTCCACCGTCTCGTTCGCGTCGGCCGGCCGGACCACGTGGAGGTTCGGCATCGCCCGGAGCGACATGAGGTGCTCGACGGGCTGGTGGGTGGGCCCGTCCTCGCCCACCCCCACCGAGTCGTGGGTCCACACATAGACCACCGGCAGCCCCGAGAGCGCCGCCAGCCGCACCGAGGGCCGCATGTAGTCGGCGAAGCAGAAGAACGTGGACGCGAAGGTGCGGAACCCACCGTGGTAGGCGATTCCGTTCGCGGCGGCGCCCATCGCATGCTCGCGGACCCCGTAGTGGAGGTTGCGGCCGTGCGCGTCGGCCCCGGACTGGGAACCGAGGCCGACGAGTGCGGTCTTCGTGGAGCACGACAGATCCGCGTCGCCCCCGAAGAACTCGGGGATCCGCGCCGCGAGCGCGTTCATGGCCTTTCCTGACGCGTCCCGGGTGGCGAGCCGGTCCTCGGGACCGAAGGCAGGAAGTCCTTCGTCCCAGCCGTCCGGCAGCCCGCCCCCGAGGCGGCGCTCCAGTTCCGCGGCTCGTTCCGGCGCCTCGGCCCGGGTCTGGCCCAGCGCCCCGTACCACGCGTTCCGCGTGGCATCTCCCTGCCTCGCCCGCGCCGCACAGCGCTCGCGAACCGTCTCCGGAACGGCAAAGACCGCGTCCGGGTCGAGCCCCAGCGCCGCCTTGGCCGCCGCCGCTTCCCCGGCGCCCAGCGGAGCCCCGTGCGCCGCCGACTTGCCGGCCTTGTTCGGCGCGCCGTAGCCGATCGTGGTGTTCACCACGATGAGCGACGGCTGCTCCGTCTCGGCCAACGAGGCCGCGATCGCCGCGTCGATCCCCTCCAGATCGTGGTCGCCGTCGGCGACCGTCTGCACGTGCCAGCCGAGCGCGCGGTGGCGCGCCGCCACGTCCTCGACCGAGAAGGAGAGCGATGCCGGGCCGTCGAGGGTCACGTCGTTTTGGTCATAGAGCCAGACGAGCCGTCCGAGTCCGAGCTGGCCGGCGAGCGACGCCGCTTCGCACGCCACCCCCTCCATCAGGTCCCCGTCCGAGACCAGCGCGAAGACCCGGTGGTCCACGAGGTCCGGGAACTGCGCCCGGAGCACCCGTTCGGCGATCGCCATGCCCACCGAGTTCCCGGCCCCTTGCCCCAGCGGCCCGGTCGTCGCTTCGACGCCGGGGGTGGCGAAGGTCTCCGGATGGCCGGGGGTGCGGCTCTCCCACTGCCGGAAATTCCGGATGTCGTCGACGCTCACCGGATAGCCCGCGAGGTGCAGCAGGGCGTAGAGCAGCATCGAGCCGTGCCCCGCCGAGAGCACGAAGCGGTCCCGATCCGGCCAGCCGGGATCGCTCGGGCAGGCCTTCAGGTGCCGGCTCCAGAGCACCCAGGCCATCGGCGCCGCACCCATGGGAAGGCCGGGATGGCCTGAATTCGCCTTCTCGACGGCGTCGATGGCGAGTCCGCGGATCGCGGCGATTGCCTGGGAATCGACTTCGTCGAAGGGACGGCGGGAAGGAGCGGAGCCCGGCAAGAAGCGCCGGACGGTAGCACGTTCCGGACGCGTTTTGGCCCCCTGGACCGGGCGAGGGCCGGTCCCCGTTTTCCGGGTGGAGGCTGTTAAGCCGGAACCGCGCTCAGGACCTCGGCGAAGGCGCCGAGCGCCTCCTCCACGTCCTCGTCGGAGATTCCCAGGTGGGGGATGACGCGCATCGCGTCCGGCGTCGCCGGCAGCACCGCGACCCCGCGGTCGAGCAGCCCTTCGGCGAGCCGGAAGGCGTTCATTCCCGGAGTGCGGAACCGAACGATGTTCGTCTCGACCCCGTCCACTTCCACCGCGATCCCGGACAGCTCGTTCAGTCCTGCGGCCAGCCGGCGCGCCCGGCGGTGATCCTCGGGGAGTCGTTCCCGGTGGTTGTCGAGGGCATGGAGGGCGCCGGCCGCGACGATCCCGGCCTGGCGGAAGCCACCGCCGAAGAGTTGGCGGAAGCGGCGCGCCCGCCGCATCCGGGGCGCGGGGCCCGCCAGGCAGGAACCCCCCGGCGCGCCCGCCTGGGCGAACGCCGCGGCGGAGGGGGGGGGGGAGGGGGCCCCCCCGCCGCATCAGGGGCGCGGGGCCCGCCAGGCAGGAACCCATCGGTGCGCCGAGAGCCTTCGAAAAACAGACGCTCACCGTGTCGAAACCCTCGGCGTAGCGGCTCTCGGGGATTCCGGTAGCCGCCGTGGCATGCCAGAGGCGCGCGCCGTCGAGGTGCGTGCCGAGCCCGAGACCGCGCGCGGTGTCGGCGACATCCTGCAGGACTTCCAATGGCCAGACCGCGCCGCCCGCCCCGTTATGGGTGTTTTCGGCGGCGAGCAACCGGGCCACCGGATAGCAGGCCTCCGGCACCATGGGGTGCGGCGTCCGGACCGCGGCCCGGACCTGTTCGGCCGAAAAGACGCCCCGTTCCCCCTCGAGGCCCAAGATGGTGGCGCCCGAGAGCGCCGCGGGGCCGCCGCTCTCCACCAGATAGGCGTGGGCGCGCCGTTCGGCGAGGATCAGATCCCCGGGTTCCGTCTGGCACCGGATCGCGATCTGGTTGCTCATCGTTCCCGTGGGAGTAAAGACCGCGGCGTCCTTCCCGAGGACCTCGGCGGCGCGTTCTTCGAGACGGCGGACCGAGGGGTCGTCGCCGTACACGTCGTCTCCAACCTCGGCGGCGGCCATGGCGGCTCGCATCTCCGGGGTCGGGAGCGAGACGGTGTCGCTGCGAAGATCAATCCGGACCGGGCGTCCGGCGGCGGTCTGGGGCATCTGGCTTCCTCTTGGGGTTCCCCCGGCGGTTAGCGGGTAATGCGGCGGAGGGGAGCAAGGCGGCGGCGGACGGCGTCTCCCAGATCCCGGGACTCGACGAGTTCCCAGAGGCGGTCCACAAACTCCCCATCCGCGAACCCGGCGGGCGAACCGCCGCTCTCGGGGGTGGAGAGTCCGAACGCCTCCCGGCACGTGTCCACGGCGCCGGCGAGTTCCGCGTCGAAGATCCGGAGGGCGGGACTCCCGGAATCGCCGCCTTCCCCGAGCAGGTTCGCATCCGCAGCGCAGCCGCCCTCCGAGATCAGGATCCGGAGCTGCACGACGTCGCTGCCGGCGAACATGGTGAGCGTCCGGTAGCCGAGCTTCTGGCTCACCGCGTCGTGGATGCGGCGGAGTTCGGCCACCGGCGTCGCGTGCTCGCAGACATTGATGTGCGTGGAGATCCCGTCGTCGCGCCGCGATCCGCCTTCTCGCGGATCCGCCACCAGGACGCCGGCCGATTGCCGCCGGCCGCGCCGCGCGTCGCCGCCCGTCGCCTGACCGGCCTCGAGCGCGGAGATGAGGCGGTCGGCGAGGGACAGGCCGCTACCCCGCGTACGTTCGAAATCCTCGGCCACCGTGTCCACCACCTCGGGGCCGACGAGCAGGTTCCCCTGGGCCGCGTAGTCCGGGCCGGACCGGTGTCCCGCCCAGTAGCGGGCTTCGGAGCCGGTGTGCTGGGCTACCCCGCCGGTGAGACCGACCACGCCGACCTGGCGGTAGGGAGCGCCCTCGTCTTCGGCGAGGCGTTCGCGGAGGACCTCCTCGGCCGACATCCCCGCGGCCAGCCGGCTGAGCAGTTCCTCGCCGTACTGGGTGCGCGTCCGCGCCTGGGTGGCGACCGCGCCCACGCCGACCCGTACCCACGGCACCCCGTTGGCGACGCACGGGTTCCGCGTCGTCACCGCGACGCCGGACTCTCCCGTCTCGGGATCGACGGCGGCAATGGAGAACGTGTGGAAGACGGTTTCTCCGGGGGGAAGCTCTTCCTGGGCCGCGGCGGGGAAGACCGCCAGCGGAACCAAAACGATCAGCGTCGCAAACGAGATTCGGGGCACGGGGGCAATCGTACTCTTCCGGGGCGGACCCGAGCGCCGCGCGAGCGGCCGGGTGGGGTTTCGCGGCTTGCGGCCGCGGGTGCCGGTGTGAAGGTCGGCGTGCCAGGTCGGGATGCGGTGAAAGAGCGTGGGGGGTGCGATTCCGTTGGGCTCTCGCCCAGCGGGTGCCGACCGGAGGTCTATACCTTTCCGGGCATCACTTTTTCATGGGGCAGACACCTTGCGCACGACGGGCGCCGGCCGGGGTGCGTTGGGGCGCGGCAGGTAGCCTGGAGGCGGCGGCGTCCCGTACCGGAGGCGCTGTGCGGGTGAGGGGGGTTCCCTCAACGCAGAAGGCGGCGTTCGGCGGCGAGGGCGCCCTGTTCCCGGAGGAGTTCCTCCCGTTCGGCGCGGAGCCGCTCGGTGTCCAGCGGGCTCTGGCGCCGGTTTGGGTTGCGCTGCGCGTAGGGGAGTCCGCTGGCTCCAATGGCGGTCAGCGAGGCCTCGATGTCCAACAGGCGTTCCCGGATCTCCGCTTGCCGCTCGGTGATCTCGCTCAGCCGGGCCTCGATGTTGGCGTGGACGTCGCTGCCCGCATTGGCCGGATCCTCGCCCGGATCCTCCACCGGAATATCCTCGCTGGAGACGGGAGGATCGAGGAGCGCGCGGCTCTCGAGGGGAGCCGCCGGGTGGTCCGGCGCTTGCGCGCGCCCGCCGGTGAGATCGGCATCGCTAAACCGGGGCGCCGGCCCGTGTCGTTCCCGGCTGGCCGCGACGCGGGCGCGGTTCTCCCGGGCGGCTGCCGCGAGCGAAGGCTGAGCCCCCGAAGCCGGCTGGGCGCCGCTGGCAGCGCCTCCGGCGATCAACAGGACGAGGGCGAAGACCGCAGCGGGAACCACGGCGGGCCGCTCAGGCCTTGACGGGATTGCCGAAGCGATCCCGGAGGACGTAGGGCGGCAGGCGGTATTCCTCGCGGAACATCTGGGTACGGACGGAACCCGTGACATGGGACGCGATATCTCTCCCGGTGAGCAGATAGACGACGGTGGGGCAAAGGTCGCGCCGCATCACCTGCTCCGGGAACACTGCGCCCTTCCGAAAGTCGGGGCCGACCCCGAGCGTCCAGACGTTGTGCGCGTAGTAGTTCCCCTGCGAGTGATGGAGCTGTCCGTACACGTTGACCTCATCGTCGCGCCCGCATTCGGGTCGAAGCAGGATCGAGGTGGTGTCACGCAGGTACGGGTCGTTGTGGATGAAGTCGTAGAGGTTGCCGATGAGTTCGTCGGTGGCCGCGATGTGCCGCCGGTACTGCTCGTAGTCGGTGTCGTAGTCCCAGAAGCCGGCGTCGGCGTGGGCGTCGTCGAGCGCGAGCATCTGGATGGTGATCAGCCTGGGCCGGAAATCGCGGAGCAGGTGCTTGGCGATCTCGAAACACTGCCCGTCCCCGAGCGGCACTTCGCGGTCGACGAGCGAGGTCTTCGTTGACGCCGGAACATCGGTCCGCCGGGACACGGCGTCGGCGAGCCAGTCCTCGAGGTCCTTCCGGGTCTGCCGGGTGTGGCCGAGCCCCGGCTCGATGTTGGCCTTCACGAGCGCCGCCGCCGACTGGTCCTGATCGTCGTGGAACAGCTTGTTCATGGTCAGGGAGTTCGCGCCGAACTCGAGCCCCCCGTCCGGGTGGGCGCTCCAGTGCTTCCGGTCGAAGACCCATGACCGGTAGTAGCTGACTCCCTGCAGCATCCAGTAGTCGTTCACGGAGCCGCCGAGTTCCTTCCGCACGGTCTCCGTCCAGGTCGGATAGAGGGGGTGTTCCGAGACCGTCTCCCGGCCGGTCAGCATCTCGGTGTACATGTAGCCGTGGAGGTTGGCGGTCTCGCCGAAGTCCTCGGTGAAGACGCTCCCGGCGTCCATCATCCGGGCCATTTGCGGGGCGTGCGCCCGGTCCTCGACGGTGTCCTTCTTCCGGCAGCCGTTGCCGTAGAGGATGACGACGAGGTGCTTCGTCTTCAGGCTCACGTCGGGAACGATGGAGGCGCGCTCGGGCGCGGCGGCCAGCAGCCGGTTCGCGCTCCCGCCCAGGCCGAGGGCCGCGGCGCCGGCGGCGCCGAGAAAGTGACGGCGATTCATGGTCATGGCTGTCTCCTGGTCTCCGCCCGCGTGCGCTCCTTCTTCTCGGGCAGGAACTGCACCTCCAGGCCGCGGATCGCTTCGTCCCGCACCGGATTGAGGTTCAGGTAGTTCTGCGCTCGGTCGGAGATGTTGAGCCGGGACACGGTGTAAACGCCGCGCTCCTGCCACTTTTCGAGCTTCAGCGTGCCGCGGAACACGTTGGGCTGCGGCACCAGCGAGGGCCGGTTGAGCGGCGGATTCCGGCTCTCGAGTTCGACGCGGACCAGATCGGCGCCGCTCGGGCTCTGGAAAGAAACGTAGACCTTGTCCACCCCGCTGAGGTTGTCCTCCACGAGCGCCGCGACGGGAACGGACTCGCTGGCGAGCGCCTCCCGCTGCGGCAGTTCCACGGCGAGCAGCACCGGGGCCTCGTCGTCGCGCTTGTCCGGGTTTTCCGCGATGAGCACGGTCAGGTCCCGGAGCACCGGCGAGGTGGCGGCGAAGAGGAGTGCGCTGTTCCGGGCCGCGTCGTAAAGCTCGACTTTCTGCACCTTCCAGAGGCCGCCTTCGTACCACTCGGGGACCGCAAAAGCCCCGAGAAAGCGGCCGGGGCGCCGCGCGTCGCCGATCAGGTCCGCGCGTACCGCGCGCTTGCCGGTGGGGCTCACGAAGACGGCCCGCGCCTGCGTGGGGCCCGCCAGATTGTCCTCGGCGAACGCTTCGACCCGGATGGTCTCGCCTACCCCGGCCTCCGGGGTCAGGATCTCCAGGGAGCGGAGCGTCGGCGGGGTCACGTCCGCGGCGGGATTCTCGGACACCACGAAATAGGCGGGACTGCCGTCCGGCGCCCGCATCACCGGGTTGAACTCGGTGGAATACGCCTTCTTGTGGCCGTGCTCGTCGGTGATCATGGTCGAGCCGACGTTGTAGCGGCCGCCCGGGTGGTGGCGGTCCACCTTGCCGCGTCCGAGATAGAGCTTCTTGTCCTTCTCGTGCGGCTTGAAGTTCACGTAGATGACCGAGGCGCGGCCGTATTCCTGGCTCCAGAACTCGGCGACGAACCGCCGCCCCTTCTCGAACGCCGGCTCCACCCTGGCGATCGCCCGCACGGTGTCCCCCGGGTCCACGGCCCGATCGATGACCCGGAATTCGGTCAGCGCCGTGGAACGGTGGTCACCACTCAACTCGCGCTGGGCCGGCTGGGCGCCCCTCCGGCGGTACTGGAAGACCTCGGGGATGTAGTCCCCGTCGGTGACGCCGAGCTGGCCGGTCACGTCGGCGCTCGCCGGCTCGGTCCCCTGGGTTACGTCCTCGACGATCTCGAAGGGATAGGCGGCCGGGTCGGAGGGCTCGTCGGCTCCGCGGGTCTTCTGATCGCTCGCTTCGGCCTCTTGTTCCTGCTGCTCCGCAGGCTGCCCGAGGGCGTGTGCAGGTCCGGCCAGCAGGAGCGCCAGCGCCAACCGTGCGCCCTTCATCCCGTGCATTGGAGGGTGACGTCGAACCGCAACGCAGAAGGGCACGCTCCGGAACCGGAACGGGGACCATCCCGCAGACAGGCCATCCAGCACACCCAAAACCGCGACCGGCCAATATAACATCCGCCCCCCGGCGCTCGGCTCCCCGCGGTAGGAGCCCATTTCCCCGGTGCCGCAGACAGACAACATGCCTCTTTTTGCCCGGCGTTTCGGCCACCTGGGAACCGAGAACGCGTTCAAGATCGGGGAAGACATGGCCCGCGCCCGGGCGCGCGGCGTGGATGTCATCCCGTTCACCATCGGCGAGCCCGACTTCGACAGCGCCCCGCACATCAACGAGGCGGGAATCGCGGCCATCCGCGCCGGGGACACCCACTACACGGACCCCGCCGGCATCGCTCCGCTCCGCGAATCGCTCGCCGCCCATGTGACCCGGACCCGCGGGATCGACGTGACCGCCGACCGCATCATCATTCTTCCCGGGGCCAAACCGGCCATCGGCTACACGATGATGGCCTACGTGGATCCCGGCGACGAGGTGATCTACCCGAGTCCCGGATTCCCGATCTACGAGTCGTGGGTCACCTATCTCGGCGGCGTGCCGAAGCCGCTCGTCCTGCGCGAGGAGCGCGGGTTTTCCTTCACAGCGGAGGATCTGGACCGGCTGCTCACCACCAGGACCAAGGTCCTGATGCTCTGCTCGCCGTCAAACCCGACCGGCGGCGTGCTGCCGAAGAGCCTTCTGGAAGAGGTTGCTCAGCTCGTGAAGGAGCGGGGCCGTCCGGACATCCGTATCTATTCGGACGAGATCTACGAGCACATCACTTTCGACGGCTTCGAGCACACCTCGATGGCTTCCCTGCCGGGCATGGAACGGCACACCATCATCGCGAGCGGGCACTCGAAGGGGTACGCCATGACCGGCTGGCGGCTCGGCTGGTGCGTGCTTCCCACCGCCGAAGAGGCCCTCCGCTTCAAGCAGATCAACATCAACACGGTGAGTTGCGTTCCTCCCTTCATCCAGCGGGCGGCCCGCGAGGCGCTCGAGAATCCCAAGACCCTTGAAGTGGTCGGCTCGATGGTCGCGGAGTTCAAGCGGCGCCGCGACTACGTGGTGCCGGCGCTGAACGCCATCCCGGGGATCCGCTGCGCGAATCCGCTCGGGGCCTTCTACGTGTTTCCGAACATCACCGGTGTCTGCGAGTCTCTCGGCGCCACGGCGTATTTCGAGTCGTTGCCGGATTCCCGGAAGGCCGGCACCAGCCCCGCGACCCTGATTTCCAGGTTCCTTCTCTACTACCACGGCGTCGCCCTGGTGGACCGCCGCAGCTTCGGCGTGATCGGCAGTGAGGGGCAGAACTTCCTGCGTCTCTCCTACGCCGCGGACATGGACTCGATCCGCGAAGGAATTCGCCGGATCGCCGCCGGGGTCGCCGACCACGACGGATTCGCCCGCTTCCTCGACGATCGAACTGCCCTGGGAATTGCCGCATGAGTCGCATCTTCGTTACCCGCCCCATCCCGGAAGCCGGCCTCGCCATCCTGCGCGCCGCCGCCGAGGTGGAGGTGGCGCCCACCGCCGACGGCGATTCGACGCCCCGGGACCAGGTGCTCGCCGGCGCCCGGAGCGCGGACGTTCACGTCTCCCTCCTGACCGAGGCGGTGGACCGGGAACTCATGGAGTCCGCTCCGCAGTTGCTCGGCGTCGCCAACTACGCGGTCGGCTTCAACAACGTGGACGTGGCGGCGGCCACCGAACTCGGAGTGCCCGTCACGAACACCCCCGGCGTCCTCACCGATACGACGGCGGATCTGGCGTGGACCCTGCTCATGGCGGCGGCGCGCCGGGTGGTTCCGGCAGACGCCTACATGCGCGGCGGCCGGTACCGGATCTGGGGTCCTTCGCTGATGCTCGGCGCGGACGTGAGTCCCGGCGGCGACGAACGCCGCAAGGTGCTGGGAGTCGTCGGCTTCGGGCGCATCGGGCGGGCGATGCATAGGCGCGCCCAGGGTTTCGACATGGACGTGCTGGCCTTCGATCCGCCCATGAAGGCGATCATCGAAGCCCGCCCGGACGTGGAATACGCCGGGTTCGACGAGCTGCTGGCCCGCAGCGACTTCGTCACGATCCACACCGATCTGAATCCTTCGACGCATCATCTGTTCGATGCGGCGGCGTTCGCCCGGATGAAGGAGACCGCGATCCTGATCAACACGGCGCGCGGCCCCGTGGTTCACGAGGCGGCGCTGGTGGATGCTCTCAAGTCGGGCCAGATCGGGGGGGCGGGACTCGACGTCTTCGAACGTGAGCCGGCCTTCCATCCGGGACTCGCCGAGTGCGACAACGTGGTGATGCTCCCCCACATCGCGAGCGGCAGCGTGGCCACCCGGGACCGTATGGCCACCATGTGCGCCGAAAACGCGGTGGCCCATTTGAACCGCGAGCACGCGCCCAACTGCGTGAACCCCGAGGTCTACGACACCGAGGCGTACCGGCAGCGCGTCGCGCGCTAGCAACACTTCGTGCAGCCGGCTGAGGCACCGCGCCCGGAATCCGGCAGCGGTGCTTCGGCTGTGAGGCGGCGATGAGCCAGACCTTCGTCATTGTCGCCGTCTGCGTCTACCTTGCGGGACTCCTGTTCCTGGGGGCGGTTGCCTCCACGCGGATCCGGAACGCGACGGACTTCGTGGTCGCCGGCCGCCGGCTCGGCCTGGGGCTTTGCACCTTCACTCTGTTTGCGACCTGGTTCGGGGGAGGCACGCTCATCGGGGCGGCAGGAGCCTCCTACGCCGGCGGCCTGAACGCCGTGGTGGCCGATCCCTTCGGCGCCGCGCTCTGCCTGCTGCTGGCCGGAGCGTTCTACGTGCGGATACTCCGGCGTCTTCGGCTCCTCACGGTCCCCGATTTTTTCCGCCGCCGGTTCGGCAAGTCGGCGGAGATCCTGTCGGCGCTCTCCATTCTTCCCGCCTACATCGGCTGGGTGGGTTCGCAGTTGCTGGCGGTCGGCACCGTGCTCTCGGCGATGGCGGGCCTCCCCTTCGTCGCCAGCATCCTCATCGCCGCCGCCATCGTGCTGGTGTACACGGTGCTCGGCGGGATGTGGGGCGTGACCCTCACCGATTTCTTCCAGGCGCTGGTGCTGATCGCCGCGATCTGCGTGCTGCTGCCGATCGTGCTCGGCGCGGCCGGCGGCGTCTCCGCCGTGCTCGAAGCGCTGCCGGAGGGCCGCACCCGCTTCCTGCCGACGGGAGGGCTTCTGGAGTGGCTGTTCTTCGTGCAGGCGTGGCTGCTGATCGGCCTCGGCAACCTGCCGGGCCAGGACCTCATGCAGCGGGCGCTGAGCTCGAAGAGCGAGCGGGTGGCGCAGTGGGCCGCCTACTTCGGGGGTTCGCTCTACCTGGTGGTGGGCCTCGTCCCGGTGGCGCTCGGGATGGTCGGCTCCGTGCTGATGCCGGGGCTCCAGAACCCCGAAGAGATCGTCCCGCGTCTCGCCATGGAGTACCTGCCGCCGGCTGGCCTCGCCCTCTTCCTGGGGGCGCTGTTCTCGGCGCTCATGAGTTCGGCCGACAGCGGCCTGCTCGCGCCGGCGAGCGTCTTCGGGCAGAACATCATGCGCAACCTCGCCCCCGACCTCAAGCCGAAGGAGGTGCTGGTCGCCGTCCGGGTCGGGGTGGTGATCTTCTGCGGACTGGCGCTGGCGGTGGCGCTCTGGTTCCAGAGCGTCTATTCGCTGATGGTCGAGTCGTGGACGGTGATGATGGTCGGCCTCTTCGGCCCGCTCACCCTGGGGATGTACTGGAAGCGGACGAACGGTCCGGGCTGCGTAAGCGGCATCGCTGCGGGACTGGTGGTCTGGCTGGGGCTCGTCGGGGCGGAACTGGTCTCGGGCGCGGTTTCCCCCGGCAGCGTGACGGAGCTGCCGAACGCCCTCATCGCCACCCCGGTTTCGCTGCTGGTGACGGTCGCCGTGTCCCTGCTGACCGCGAAGAGCCACCCGCCGCGAGTGCTCACCGACGCCTCCGGCGACCCCATCGAGACCAGGGGGCGTCTCGGGGTCCTGGGCCTCCGGCCTCCGGCCGGCTGAGCGTTGGCGCTTCCCACGGGTCGCGGCTGGAGAGTCGCGCCCACCGCGCCTGCCCATGCCGGAGCGCTGGCTGAACTCCAGCGCGTCGTGTTCCCGACGCTGGACCCGTCGGAACGTTTCGGAGCGGACCACTACCGGCGGCACGTCGAACTCTTTCCGGAGGGTCAGTTCGTCGCTCTGCCGGACGAGCCCCCGTATGTCCCCATCGCAGCGACCACAACCCTGCGGCTCAACCTGGATCTGTCGAATCCGCAGCATCGGTTCCCGGCGTTCGTGGGCGGGCTGTCCCTCACCGCCCACGATCCCGAAGGCGAGTGGCTTTACGGAGCCGATGTCGGCGTCCATCCGGACTGGCGGCGCCGCGGCATCGCCCGGGCGCTCTACGCGGCCCGGCAGTCCACCGCGGTGCGCCTCGGACTCCGCGGCCAGCTCACCGTGGGGATGCTGAACGGTTACGGGGCGGCCGCCGGCCGGATGAGCGCCGGGGACTACTACGAGCGGCTGGTGGCGGGGGAGATCCAGGATCCGACGGTGTCCGCCCAGATGCGGATCGGATTCCGTCCGGACGGCCTGATCCCCGACTACGTCCACGATCCCCGCTGCCGGGGCTACGGCGTCCTGCTGACCCTGCCGGCGGACCAGCAGGTCTCCCTCCGGTAGCGAGTCGTACCGCGCGTCCCGTGGCGCGCGCTCCTCCGCTTGACATCGAGATCAGAGTAATCTATAAAACAGACTACTCTGAACGGAGGCCACCCATGGACGAGACCACGGCCCGCCACGACCTGGCGCTGGTTGACCGGATCCTTCGGGACGTTGACCGCACGCTGAACATGCCGCCGCTCATCCTCCTCGCCTGGGGACTGTTCGCCGCGATCGTCAACGGAGTACAGCAGGCTCGGGCACTCGGCGTTCCGGCGCCGTCCGACGGGTCCTTCCAACTGCCGCTGATGCTGCTCGCCATCGTCATCAGCGTGTGGGCCGCGCGCCGTCATGACACCGGACGCGAAACGCGGACCGACACCCAGGCGGGCATCACGTTCGGCGCGGCGTTCGGAGTCCTGTTGCTGGTGAATCTCACTGCCCAGCACCGGGTGATTCCCGCGGATGCGATGTCGCTGTTCTGGGCCGGGGGAATGAGCATCGCGCTGCTGGCCGTCGGCCTGCAGGCGAGCCGGCCCCTGCTCCTCGGCGGCATCGCGCTGCTCGCCGCCGCGGCGCTCGCCAGTCTCGTACCGGCCTGGTTCCACGGAACGCTCGCCCTCGGCTGGGTCGCAGGGCTCGTGGTCCCGGCCGTCGTGCTCCGGACCCGCCGCACTCATGGATGAACTCCTGCTGTCCCGGGTCCGCCTGGCGGTCATCGCGGAGCTGGTCGCGGTGGAGTGGTCCACCTTCACCGATCTCCAGAAGTCGGTCAAGGCGACCAACGGCAACCTCAGCGCGCACCTCGGAAAACTGATCGCGGGCGGCTACGTCACGGAGCGCAAGCGCTTCGTGCGCCGCCGGCCGCAGACCCGTTACCGCCTCACGGACGCCGGCCGCGCCGCCCTGGTGCGGCACGTCGAACGGTTGCAGACGCTGGTTGCCTCGGAGCGGTGACCTGCCGCCGCGCCCCGCCGGGCCTTGTCGGTAACATTCGCGCGCCACGCACGTATTGAAAACGTAGCCTGCGGAAGTTCTTTGGAAATGAGGGCCGTCCGTCGCCGTCCGAGAGCCGGAACCTTCTCGAAAGACGCCACGTAGGTCCGTGGTGACTCAAGATGAACCCTCCGAAACCCGCTGACCGGCTCGCCGAACTCAAGATCGGCGAGGAGCAGCGGGGTTCGCGTCCCTTCGCGCTCATCACCGCGATCATCGGTGGGCTGCTCGTGATCGGCGGCGGCGTTGCGGCCGTCTTCCTGCTCGGGTCGGAGCCGGAGGCGCTCGCGGTGCGGACGGGGCGGGTTCGCTCGATCTCGGTGGACGCCGGCACCACGGTGCTGAACGCGAGCGGTTACGTCACGGCGCGCCGCCAGGCCACCGTTTCGTCGAAGACCGCGGGACAGATCACCGAAATCGCCATCGAAGAGGGCATGGAGGTGACCGCCGGCCAGGTGCTCGCGCGGCTCGACTCCTCCAACCTGGAGCGCACCCTCCGGCTCGCGGACGCCCAGACGGCGGCGGCCGGAAAGGCGGTTCTCGAAGTGGAGGCTCAACTCGCCGAAGCGAGCCTGCGCCAGGAGAGGACCCGGCGCCTCGTGGAACAGGAGGTCGCCGGACAGGCGGACCTCGACCAGGTGAACGGCGAGGTCGCGACCCTCGAAGCGCGCATCGAGCGGCAGCACGAGGACGTCCGCGTCTCGGAGCGGCAGGTAGAGGTGATCCGCCAGCAGATCGAGGACATGGTGATCCGGGCGCCCTTCGACGGCGTGATCACCGCGAAGAACGCGCAGCCCGGCGAGATGATGTCCCCGATCGCGGGCGGCGCCGGGTTTACCCGCACCGGAATCGGCACCATCGTGGACATGACCTCGCTGGAGATCGAGGTGGACGTCAACGAGGCCTATATCAACCGGGTATCGCCGGGGCAGCCGGTGGACGCCGTCCTCGACTCCTACGACGACTGGACGATCCCGGCCCGGGTGATCGCGATCATCCCGACGGCCGACCGCGACCGGGCCACGGTCCGGGTGCGGATCGGCTTCGAGGAACTGGACCCCCGGATCCTGCCGGACATGGGGGTCAAGGTGAGTTTCCGGTCCGCCGAAGCGAAACCGGAGGAGGCCCCGGAGGGCCTCCTGGTCGAGGCGGAAGCCGTGTTTCAGGACACTGGCCGGGACCTCGTCTACCTGCTGCGCGACGGACGCGTCCAGCGCCGGGCGGTGCGGCTCGGCGACCGGCGCGGGTCCGACGTTTTTGTGCTCTCCGGACTGGTCGAGGGCGACCGGGTCGTAGTGGAGGGCCTCGAGGGTCTCGAGGATGGCGCGGAGGTGGTGGAAGCATCCGCAGCTCCATGAGTAACGGGAGACAACCGCATGAGTGAGAAAGACATGGCCGAAACACAGAACACAAACGGAGCGACGGGCGAAGCCATGGTGGATGTGCGGAGCGTCAGCCGGGTCTTCCAGCGGGGCCGAACGCCCGTTCCGGTCCTGAAGGACCTCAGCCTCCGCATGGCGAATGGCGAGTTTCTGGCCCTCATGGGACCCTCGGGTTCCGGGAAGTCCACTCTCTTGAACCTGATCGCCGGGCTCGACCGGCCGACCGGCGGAGAGGTGATCGTCGGCGGATCGCCGATCCACAGCCTGTCCGAACGAAAACTCGCCGGTTGGCGGGCTCGCAACATCGGCTTCGTGTTCCAGTTCTCGAATCTGCTCGGCGCGCTGAACGCGGAGCGGAACGTGGCGGTGCCGCTGCTGCTGACCTCCTTCTCGGCTCGGGAGCGGCGGCGCCGGGTCGAGATTGCGCTCGAAATCGTGGGACTCTCCGACCGGAGCAAACATCGTCCCCGGGAGCTCTCGGGCGGCGAGCAGCAGCGGGTCGGCATCGCCCGTGCGTTGGTGAACGATCCGGCGCTCCTCGTCTGCGACGAGCCGACCGGGGATCTCGACCGGGCGACGAGCGGCGAGATTCTCGATCTGCTGGTGGCGCTGAACCGCGACCAGGGCAAGACCGTCCTGATGGTGACGCACGACCCGGAGGCGGCCGAGCGGGCGTCCCGCATTCTCCACCTGGTGGACGGCCAGCTCGCCGACTGCGGACACGACGGCACGATCGTGCTGCCCGCCCACGAACCGGCGGGGGCGGCCGTATGAGTTCCTTCACGCTGATCAGCGCGGCGCTCCGCCGCAAGAAGACGCGGACCTTCCTGACGTTTTCGTCGGTGGTGTTCGCGTTCCTGATCTTCGGGGTGCTCTCGATGCTCCAGACCGCCTTCTCCATGGGCGTCGACATCGCCAATGAAGACCGGCTGGTGGTGCGGCACCGGGTCTCCCTCTTCCAGCTTCTGCCGCAGTCCTACGAGGCCGACATGGAAGAGGTCCCCGGGGTCATCGACGCGGTGCACTTCACCTGGTTCGGCGGCGTCTACCAGGATCCGGCGAACTTCTTCATGCAGTCCCCCGTCGAGCCCGCCGAGTACCTCGACATGTATCCGGAAGTCTCGGTGCCGGAGGAGGCGAAGCTCCGCTGGATCGAGACCCGGAACGGGGCCATCGCCGGCCGCGCGCTCGTGGAGCGCTTCGGCTGGGAGGTCGGCGACCGGATCCCGCTCCAGCCGACGATCTGGCAACAGGAGGGTCGTGGCGACGAGGCCTGGGAGTTCGAGCTGGTCGGCGTCTACGAGAGCGACGTCGAAGGCTTCGACGAGACCCAGTTCCTGTTCCGCTACGACTTCTTCGACGAAGCCCGTTCCTTCGGGCGCGGGCAGATCGGCTGGTTTGCGGTCCGGATCGCGGATTCCGATCGCGCTGCGGAGGTTGCCGCCGCGATCGACGACACGTTCCGGAACTCCGCCGCCGAGACGAAGAGCGAGTCCGAGGGAGCGTTCGCCGCGGGGTTTGCCAACCAGGTCGGCAACCTGGGTCTGATCGTCACCTCCATCCTCGGCGCGGTCTTCTTCACCATCCTGCTGGTCGCCGGCAACACCATGGCCCAGTCGGTGCGGGAGCGGATCGGCGAGATCGGGCTGCTGAAGGCGCTGGGGTTCACTTCCAGCCGGGTGCAGCGCCTGGTTCTCATGGAGTCGGTGACCCTGGTCACCACCGCGGGATTCCTGGGGATGGTGTTGGCCGTCGGGCTCGAGCGTGTCCTGCGGCCGGCGTTGGCGGCGTATTTCCCGGGCCTCTTCCTGCGGCCCGAGGACCTGTTCCTCGGGCTCGGACTGGCAGTGGTCACCGGCCTCGTGGTCGGGATCTTTCCCGCGCGGCGGGCCATGCGTCTCGAGACGGCGCTGGCCCTGCGGCGTCTGTAGGGGGGCAGGGACCATGGGACTCGGATCGCTCGCACGCCAGTGCCAGGCGGTGACCCGCTACAACCTCGAAACCATCTGGGAGCGCCGCGCCGTTTCGGCCGTCGCCATCTTCGGCATCGCCGGGGTCGTCGGGGTCCTGGTGGCGGTGCTCTCGATGGCCGCCGGATTCCGGTCCGTGGTGACCGGCCAGGCCCGCGACGACGTGGCGGTGGTGCTCCGTTCGGGCTCCACCGGCGAGTCCGCAAGCATCCTGAACCATCAGGACATCCAGGTGCTGTGGGAGGCGCCGGGAGTGGCGCGCGGTCCGGACGGACCACTCGTCTCGCCGGAACTCTTCGTCATCATCGACCGCAAGAAGATCGGCGCGGGTACCGACGCCAACGTGCCGCTGCGCGGGGTCGAGGCGGCCGGCTTCGCGCTGCGCGAGCAGTTCGAGATCGTCGAAGGACGGAACTTCGAGCCGGGCCGGAACGAGGTCATCGTCGGTGACGGCGCCGCCGGCGCCTTCGAAGGCCTGCTCGTCGGCGACCGCATTGACGTGGGCCGCGCCTCCTGGGAGGTGGTCGGCCGGTTTACCGCGGGAGGCGGGATCGCCGAGTCCGAGATCTGGACCGACAACCGCATCCTCCAGCAGATGTACCAGCGCGGCAACTCCTGGAACGTGGCGCTGGTGCGCCTCCGGGATGCCGATGCGTTCGATGCGTTCGAGGCGGCGCTCACCGACGACCCGCGCGTGAGCCTCGGCGCCCAGCGGCAGACCACCTACCTGGCCGCGCAGTCGGAGCCGATCGAGGTGTTCATCTCCGTCGTCGGCTGGATCATCGTGGTCATGATGTCGGCGGGCGCGATCTTCGCGGCGCTCAACACCATGTACGCGGCGGTGTCGTCGCGCTCCCGGGAGATCGCGACCCTGCGCGCCCTCGGGTTTTCCCGCCTGCCGATCGTGATCTCGGTGATGATCGAATCGCTCGTCTTCGGGCTGATCGGCGCAGCGGCGGGCGGCGCGGCGTCCTGGTTCCTGTTCGACGGGTTCCGGGCGGCGACGATCAACTGGGCCTCCTTCAGCCAGGTGGCCTTCGCCTTCGAGGTAACCCCCGAACTCCTGACTCAGGGAATCGTGCTGGCCCTGGTCATCGGCGCCATCGGGGGCTTCCTGCCGGCGGTGGGCGCCGCCCGCCGCAGCGTGATCGGAGCGCTGAGGGAACAGTAGGAGGGTGCGGGCCCGGAAGGGCGCGCTCCGAAGACTCCGTGACCCGCAACGGGATTGTGGACGCGCTGTGACTACATCTCTAGAATAGGGCTGATCGAGGAGGACAACATCGTGGAGTTAGCCCTGCGAGACGCCAGAACGCGATTCTCCGAACTGGTCCATGCCGCCGAGGCAGGCGAGCGGGTCGTCATCACGCGATACGGCCAGCCGGTGGTGGAACTCGTACGGTGGCGGCGGTGCGGCGGTCTCGACTTTGGCCGACTCGAGCAGGTGTGTCGGGACCACGGTATTGAAGAGGCGCCGCCGGACGAGGCCGAGGCAATGATTGCCGCGCTTCACGACCCGGCGCTCAGCCGCAAGGTCCTGGGACTCGATCAGGACAGCGACTAGACGAGAGGTGCGGGGTGGGGATTCTCCTGGACACCTCCTACCTCTACACGCTGATGAGGGCCCGCGGGAGGCTGTCGGACCGCGAGCGGCGCCTGTTCGAGCGTCAGGACACCCCGCTTCATGTCAGCGCGGTGTCGGTGTGGGAGATGCGTCTCAAGTACGAATCCCGGAACCGAACGGGCGAGCGAAAAAGCCCTTTCGATCCGCGAACGGTGGTTGCCGCCTTGGGGAAGCTGAACCTGGTGTTGCTGCCGCTGACGATGCGCCATGCGGCCGAGCCACTCCGCACACCCATCACGCACAGCGACCCATTCGACGAGTTGCTCCTTGTCCAGGCGCAGGTCGAGGGTCTGCGGCTGCTCACGACGGATGAGCGCCTGGTCGGTCATCCGCTGGCGATCACCGCATAGGTGGAACGCGACCGCCGGAACGGAGTTACCGGCGGAACCGGAGAACAGGCCCCGGAAACTCAGTTCAGGCCGCGCCGCCGGAGTAGCGGCTCCACGTCCGCATCCCGCCCGCGGAAGGTGCGGAAGAGATCCATTGCCTCGATGCTGCCGCCCTTCGAGAGCAGGGTCTCGCGGAAGTGCTCGCCGTTTTCGCGCCGGAGGCCGTCGTTCTCCTTGAACCATTCGACCGAATCGGCATCCAGCACCTCGCTCCAGATGTAGGAGTAGTAGCCGGCGGAGTAGCCGCTGCTCCAGATGTGCGAGAAATAGGTGGTCCGGTAGCGCGGAGGCACCGGAGCGAAGGCCACGCCCGCCGCTTCGAGCGCGGCCTCCTCGAACGCGAGGACGCCATCGGCGTCGGGCGTCTCGCCCACGCCGAGTTGATGCCAGGCCAGGTCGAGCAACGTCGCGGCCAGGTACTCGGTGGTGGCGAAGCCCTGGTTGAAGGTGCGCGCCGAGAGCACCCGGTCGAGGAGGTCTGCCGGGATCGGCTCGCCGGTCTCGTAGTGAACGGCGTAGTTCCGCAGCACTTCCTCCCAGGTGGCCCACATTTCGTTCACCTGGGACGGGTATTCCACGAAGTCGCGCGGGACGGAAGTCCCGGAGAAGTAGGGATACCGCACGTTCGAGAAGAGGCCGTGGAGTGCGTGCCCGAACTCGTGGAACATGGTGATGACCTCATCGAAGGTCAATAGCGTGGGCTCCCCCTCCGGCGGTTTGGGGACGTTCAGGTGGTTCGCGACCACCGGCAGCGTTCCCAGCAGGCCGGACTGTGAGACGTAGGCGTTCATCCAGGCGCCGCCCCGCTTCGAGGGCCGGGCATAGAAGTCGCCGATGAAGAGCCCGAGCGGAGAGCCGTCCTCCTCGAACACTTCCCAGATGCGCACGTCCGGGTGATAGACCGGCAGTTCGGGCCGCTCTTCGAATGTCAGCCCGAAGAGCTGGCTCGCTGCGAAGAAGACCCCGTTCTCCAGGACGCCGTTCATCTCGAAGTACGGCTTGAGCTGGGAGGCGTCGAACGAAAAACGCTGGGCCCGGAGCTTCTCGGTGTAGTAGGACCAGTCCCACGCCGCAACTTCGATGTCGTTGCCCTCGGAGCGGGCGAGCTCCGCCAGGTCCTCCGCCTCCCGGCGCGCGTTCGCCACCGCGGCGGGAGTGAGGCTCGAGAGGCGTTCATTCACCGCCTCGATGGTCTGCGCGGTCTGTTCCTCGAGGATGAAGGCCGCGTGGTGTGGGTAGCCGAGGAGCGCGGCGCGCTCGGCGCGAAGGGCGGCGATTTGCACGACCGCCTCGCGGTTGTCGTGCTCCCCGCCGCGGCTGCCCCGCGCGAGCGAGGTCTTCATGATCCGCTCGCGCAGCGCGCGGTCCTCGAGCGATGACAGCGCCGGTTGGCCGCTCGTGTTCAGCAGCGCGATCACGTACTTGCCGTCCAGGTCGCGGGCCTTCGCCGCTTCGGCCGCCGCCGCGATCTCACCTTCGGAGAGTCCGGCGAGTTCCTCCGCGGAGTCCACCACCACCGCGGACGCGTTCACCTCGTCCAGGGTGTTCTCGCTGAAGGCCGCCGAGAGCGACGCGAGTTCGGCGTTGATTTCCCGCATCCGGTCCTTCTCGGTCTCGGAGAGCAGGGCGCCGGCGCGGGTGAAGTCACGCCGGTACTGCTCCACGAGGCGCACCTCCTCGGGGGAGAGGTCCCCGTCGTTCCGGGTTTCGTAGAGCGTCGCGACCCGGGCGAAGAGGTCGGCGTTCAGGAGGATCCGGTCGGAGTGCGCCGCCAGCTTCGGCGCCATCTCGGCGCGGATGGCATTGATCTCGTCGTTCGTATCGGCGGACGAAAGACTGAAGAAGACCCGCGCCACCCGGTCGAGGAGCCGGCCCGAGCGCTCCATGGCGACCAGGGTGTTCTCGAGCGTCGGCTCCTCCGCGGATCCCGCGATGGCTTCGATTTCTTCGAGCTGCTCGGTCATTCCGCGCTCGAACGCCGCGCGGTAGTGGCTGTCCTCGATGAGGTCGAAACGGGGCAACCCGTAGGGAAGGGTGCTTTCGCTGAAGAAGGGGTTATCGCCCATCTCGGTCTCGGGCGCCCCGCCGCAACTGGCGGAAAGAACCAGTGCCGCTCCGGCGGCGACGGTCTTGTTTCTCATCGTTCTTGCTCCTGAGGTCTTGCTCCCGGCCGCCGCGCGGCGGCGAGAGTCTTCCCGTATGTCCCGTCGTCCTGCCGGCGGCAGGGTTCCTCACGCGGTTTCCCACGGGTTGATGATGTGGATTCCACACTCGCGAAAGTGACGGGTGTTCCGAGTGGCGAGCGTTGCGCCGTGGGATGCGGCGACGGCTGCGATCTGGGCGTCGTTGATGGACATCGGATGTCCGGCGCGGCGCCGGTCGGCGGCGAGCACCGCGAATCGCTGCGCCGCTTCACTGTCGAAGGGGAGGATCCGGCCGCGCAGGAAACCACGGAAAACCCGGTCGGCCGAGCGGCGCAAGCCCTCACGCCGTCCGCCTGCCGGCAGCGTGGCGATGCCGAAACGGATTTCGGCCTCGCAGTTCGCCGCCGTGAAGAGTTCCGTCACCGGTTGCCGATCCATCCAGTCGAGTACGGCGGGCTCCGGATGTGCGCGCATCACTTCAGAAAGCACGTTGGAATCGAGGACGAACACGGTGCGCGGTCCCAGCTAGTCAAATTCGGGAGGATCCGGAATCGGTTCCCTGGGCAGGGGCTCCAGATCGGTGCCGCCGAGAGGCGCGAACAGGGCGTGGATCGCGGACCCGAGCCCTCGATCCGTGGCGGCGGGATCCTCCAATCGGGAACTCAGGATGGCGCGCGCTTCCGCCTCCATGGATCGCCCGTTCTCGGCGGCGCGGACTCGAAGACGTTTCTTCGTGCTTTCGTCGAGGTTGCGGATGGAAAGGCTGGCCACGGGGATCCCTCCTCGGAACCTCGGAATGCTAACGCAGGCATTGCTGGCATTGCATGGAACGAGAGCATTGGTGGCGCCGCTACGGATCCGCGAGCGTCAGTAGCCGGGATTCTCCACATCCACCTCGATCGTCCGGTTGCGCCTCGCGTTGTGTCGCTCGTGGCGGTAGCCGCGCGGGTTGGCGGCGAACCAGACATCGGCACCGGATGTCCGGTCGCGGAAGAACGCCGGGTGGTGCGTGTGCCCATAACACCAGACGCGGGTCTTGCCGAGGAGTCCGCCGCCAGCTTTCTTCGCCTCCTCGAACAGCCCGTTGTAGTACGAGCCGTTCGACGCCGGCACATAGCCATCCCGGAGACCGCCCGAGTGGGGAACAGAGTGGGTCACGACCACGACGTGTTCGACGGCCGGGTCGTCGCGGGCGCATTCGAGTTGGCCGAACAGGGTGCGCTTCGATTCTTCCCACCGTTCCAGCGCCTGCCGTGGGTCGCCGCCGGGGAAAACGAGCCGCGCGTCGTTGGAGCGCCAGCTCCACCACTCCGACTGCGCTCGAAACGAACCGGAAGACGGCTCCCGGAACTGGTACCAGCCGTTTGCGCCGGCGAAAGCGGTGTTGCCCAGACGAAACGGCCCCTTCCGGTCCAGGTAGTGGACGTTCGCGGGGAACGCTTCCTGGAGCCGATCCCGCGTGCGGTCGATCTCGCCTCCTGCCGAATAGAACTCGTGGTTGCCGTCAACGAACACGACTTCCCGATAGATCCGGGCCAGAGCGGTCACCGCGGCGACTGTCACCTCGACCCGGTTGCCCACATCGCCCGCGATCACCAGCGTCTCGGAATCGCCAGTGCGGACGGACAGGTCGCGCCAACCCATGTCCTGGTGGACATCCGAAACCAGGTCGAACCGCACCTTGATTTCCTCGGCTGGAACTGTTGGCCGGCGTTATCGGCGGTAGGACTGGGCGCGGCGGACCTCGCGTTCCGCCTCCGCGGTGCGGCCCTGCCGGTTGTAGACGTCGGCCAGCACGAAATGCCCGAGTGGGGCCATCTCCGGGTCGGGCTCGAGCGCGAGGCCGCGAAGCGCCGTCTCTTCCGCCGCGGCGAGTTCTCCCTTGTCGAGCAGCACCTTGGACAGATAGAGGTATCCGATCGCGAAATCCTCGTTGTGCTCGATGGCGGCGCGGAACGACGCCTCCATTCGCGCCGGATCTCCCATCGCGCCGTAGAGCTTCGCCACGTTGAAGTGGGACCGGAAATCCCTCGGGGCCATTTCGAGCCGGGTCTCGTAGGCCTCGAGGGCGCGCGAGCCGTCGCCGCGTTCCTCGAACAGCAGGGCCAGGTTGTACCAGGCGTCCGAGAGCTGGTCGTCCATCGAAAGGGCGAGGCGCAGCTCGGCTTCGGCCTCGTCGAGCCGCCCCAGGCTGAGGAGGCACTCCCCCTTCAGATTGCGGGCCGGCGCCCGCTCCTCCCCCGTCTCTTCGAGTCCCGCGAGCACCTCGAGGGCTTCCTCGTACTCTCCTTCCGCCGCGTGGATTTCGGCCAGGTGGTAGTGGGCCTTGTTGTCGTTCGGGTCCAGCTCCAGCAAGCGCCGGTAGCCGGCGGCGGCCTCGTCGTAGCGCTCGGCCAGGCGGTAGGCGTCCGCGAGGCCCAGGATCGCGGACTTGTATTCGGGATCGAGCGCCAGCGCTTCCCGGTAGGCCCCGATGGCGCCGTCCCAGTCTTCGCGCTTGACGAAGAGGTTGCCGAGAATCAGGTGCGCCTCCAGGATGCCGGCGTCGTCGGCGAGCACCTGCCGCACCTTGGCCAGCGCTTCGTCGATCCGGTCTTCGGTGGAATCGGTGCCTGCCGCCTTGAGGAGGTTGTAGAGAACGATCTTGTCCTTGGGGTCGGCGAGCGGCTCCCCCTCCGCCACCCGAACCCTGGACGAACCTCCCAGGTAGCCGAGCGCGGCGAGTTGGGCCCGGGTCTCCTCGTCGAGCGTTTCGGGAGCCTGTTCGTCAGCGTCTTCTCTCCCGAGTTCGCCCATCAACTGGTCGAGCCGCGCCTGGAGTTGCCGGACCTGGCCGGGACGCTCGGGGGCGAAATTCCGCGTTTCGCGCGGATCGTCGAACACCTCGAAGAGTTCCGGGCGGGGCGCCGAGATGAAGTGGAGGAGGCCGTTTCGCAGCGAGTGGAGCGGGGACCACCCGTAGTGGTTTCGGGGATAGAGGCTTTCCGAGTAGGCCCAGAGCCCGAGGTCGGTCTCCGTGCCGTCGGCCAGCGACACGAGGCTCGCTCCCTGCACGTCGCCGGGGATCGGCACGCCCACCAGCTCGAGGACGGTCGGCATCAGGTCGATCCCGCGCACCTGGGCGGGCACCCTCAGCCCGCGGCCGATCTGGCGATAGGGAGCCCGGAGGAGGAAGGGAACCTGCATCGCGGCGTCGTAGATGAAGAACCCGTGAGCCCCCTCGCGGTGCCGGCCGAGGCTTTCGCCGTGGTCCCCCATCAGGACGAGCAGCGTGTCCTCCGCGAGTTCGTTTTCGTCCAGCCAGTCCAGCAACTGCCCGACGAGGGAATCGGTGAACAGGACTTCCGCGTCGTAGGGCGCTTCGGAGTAGCCGCTGACCCGGGACGCCCAGGGCTCCGGGGCCTCGTAGGGCCAGTGCGGGTCGTAGAGGTGGATCCAGGAGAAGAACCGCTCCTCCTTTACTCCGTCCATCCAGTCGAGGGCCGCCTCGAGGACCTCGTCCCCGGGGCGCTGCACGCTGTCGAGGCTGATGCGCTCGAACTCGCGGAAATTGAAGTCGTCGTGGTAGCGCTCGAAGCCCTGATCGAGACCCCAGCGGGAATCGACGACGAAGGCGGCGACGAACGCCCCGGTCCGGTATCCGGCCGCGCCCAGCACCTCGGCGAGAGTCTCGGAGTCGTCCCGGACGTAGTAGCCGCCATTGTCCCGCACTCCGTTGAACATCGGGTAGGTCCCGGTGAACATGGAGGTGTGGGAGGGCAGGGTGAGCGGCACGGTGGCGGTCGCCTGCTCGAAGAGGATCCCCTCGGCCGCGACCCGCCCGAAAGCGGGCGTCTCGATCCGCTGGTTGCCGTACTGGCTGAGGTGCCGCGCCGACAGCGTGTCGAGGGTGACGACCACTACGTTCAGGGGCCGGACGGGATCGGCTCCGCCGGGAAGCCCGGCACAGCCAGCCGCGAGGAGCGCGACGGCGGCCGCTCCAGCCCCGGAAAACCACCGGTGGGGGCGGGACTCGGTCACGCGGCGATTATCGCCCGAGCCTCGCGGCGCCGGTGATTGGAGCGGGCGGTGATGTTGGATGTCACCCATATGTTTCTATGGTAAATTGTCCACATGAAGGCTGTACAGATCAATTTCTCCGAGGATCTGCTTGCGCGCTTCGACGCGGACGAGCTCGTGCGCGAGCTGGGCCGCTCCGAGGTCGTTCGGCGGATCGCGGAGGGTTACCTTCGCCGCCGCGAGGAAAAAACGATCGCCGAGGAGTACGCCCACGGCTATGGACCCAATTTCCCACCCATTGAGGAGGAACTCGAAGGCTGGACGGAGGCGGCCGCGGCGTGGCGCGAACCCTGAGGCGTGGTGACCTCTGGTTCTATCGGTTCGCTCCACCGGATCGGCGGCGTCCGGTGCTGGTGCTGACCCGGAACGATGTCGTGAACCGGATGCACACCGTGGTGGTGGCGCCCGTCACGACCACGATTCGGGGTATCCGAAGCGAGGTGGGCGTGGGAAGGTTCGAGGGTCTGAATCAGGACTCCGTAGTGAATCTGGACCATGTCCAGACCGTCCCGCGAGCCGATCTGCACCAATGGATCGGCCGCCTCGGGTCCAGCCGGATGTTCGAGGTCTGCCGGGCGCTGAACACCGCGCTCGGCTGCGAGGCCACGATGATGCGCGAGGAGCCCTGGGTATTCTGAAGGGATGCGCCGGCGCTGCGGTAGCTGTCTTGTGGTCGCGCGTCGAGAAAGATCGTGATTCCTGCATCAGATGCTGATGCTGGGCTCAATTCCACCATGAAACGCCGCACCACCCTTACTGCCGAAGCGGACGATCTGGAGACCCTGCGCGCCGAGGCGGGGCGGCGCGGCGTTTCCCTGAACGCCGTCCTGAGCGAAATCGTGTCGCGCCAAGCCTCGGAAATCCGGTCCCGGGAGCGGCCCCGGCTGGGGATTGGGCGGAGCGGGGGCGCAAACCTGTCCCACCGAAGCGTCGAGGACGAGGATTCTCCGGCGAGCACTTCCTGGCTCAGTTGATGGCCCTGGTGCTCGACACCGGCCCGGTCCTGGCGGCCCTCGATCGGGATGACGCCCGGCACGAGGTCTGCTCGCGCCTCTTCAGTGAAGCTCGGGAGCCGCTCGTCATCGTGGCGCCGACCCTGGTCGAAATCGACTCCTGGATTCGCAAGCGCCTCGAGCCGGACGTCTGGCGGATCTTCATCGAGGATGTCAACGCAGGGGCTTACCTCGTGGCCGAGCTCGGCGCATCGGAACGACAGCGCGCCGCTGAACTTGAGCGGCAGTACCAGTACCTGGATCCGGGATTCGTCGATGCGGCGGTGATTGCCGTCTGCGAGTCGCTCGGAGAGACGAAGGTGGCGACCCTGGATCGCCGGCACTTCGGGGTGGTCCGTCCCGCGCATTGCGAACGGCTATCGATGCTGCCGGCAAGCGACGCCTGACCGGGCGCCAGCCAGGCCGGCAGCGCGCCACTCCCGCACTACCGGGGCGCCCGGAAGGGGACGGGATACCGGCGCGTTGACATCCGCTGCTGGATGCACGGCCCGGACCTCACATGTTCGAGGTCCGGCGGGCCCTGAACACCGCGCTCGGCTGCGAGGCGACCATGGTGCGCGAGGAGCCCTGGGTGTTCTGAACGGCGTGGCGCCGATTCCCGACAAGAGGTTCGCCGCAGGTCTGAACGAGCAATTCAGCCACCGGCAATAGCCGATTGACACGCGGGGCTAAAGCCGCGTAACGTCGGGAGTTGCAATGAAGCCGGCTCCAGCCGGTCTCCAATGTTCCGTAACTCTTATCGAGGGGATTTGATGGCCATGACTCGAAGAATGGTTGGAAGCCTGCTGGCGCTCGGGCTCGTCCTTGCCGCCGGCCCGGCGTTCGGCCAAATCACCGGCACGATTCTGGGGAGCGTCTCCGACGATCAGGGACTCGTGCTTCCGGGGGCGACGGTGAGCGTCGCCTCGGAGCAGCTTCCCGGCGGTCCGCGGATGGCGGTCACGAACGCCTCCGGGCAATACCGCTTCCCCAACCTGCCTCCCGGCGACTACACCCTGACGATCGAACTCCCGGGCTTCGGGACGTACATCGAGGAGGGGATGCAGGTGCTGGTTGGTGGCACGGTCGAGCGGAACGCCTCCCTCACCCTCGCCACCGTCGCCGAGACCGTGACGGTCACCGGAGAGACCCCGGTGGTGGACACCCGGAAGTCCGGGGTGTCCACGAACTATTCGAGCGAATACATGGAGAACACTCCGCTCCGCCGGTTCAGCTTCTTCGACTTCACGAAGTCGGCGCCCGGAATGTCGGCCACGAACCCGACGAGCGGGACCAGCAGCCGCGTCTCCGCGTTCGGCTCCGGAGTGGACGAGAACAAGTACCTGATGGACGGGGTGGACTTCACCGCCCCGGTGTCCGGCGCCGCCTGGCCGTGGCCCGCCACCGACCTGATCGAGGAAATGGAGATCGTTTCCCTCGGGGCGTCTGCGGAGCACGGAAGCGCGGCGGGGGCCGTCTTCAACGTGGTGACCAAGCAGGGCACGAACGACATCACCATCACGGCTTCCGGCTACAAGCAGCACAGCTCGCTGACCACGCAGCCCATCAAGCTGAACGCCGACGGCGAGGAGGACCCGAGCGGCTGGGGGTACAACCGGGACCGCTACGACGACTACACGATCCATGGCGGGGGGCCGATCATCCGGGACCGGGCGTGGCTGTACGCCAACTACCAGTACCTGCAGGACTGGGACACCCAGCCGGGGGCGGATCCGCAGTTCCCCCGCAAGTTCGGCGCTCACCGCATGTTCTGGAAACTGACGGCGGATCTCACCCCGAACGTCAAGTTCATGCACACCTACCACGACGACATCTGGGTCATTCCAGCCACGCCGTCGGTGACCCGCCCCTTCTCCACGATCGCGACCTTCAGCGGCAAGAACCCCTCGGTGACCTTCGGGCGCATCACCCACGTCCTGAGCTCCGAAACCTTCTATGAGGTCGGAGTATCGGGCTTCTACTCTCCGCGTGACCTGAGCGAGTCGAACAACCCCGGAGTCCCCAACACCGTCGACATCGACAACGGATTTCACTACGGTGGCTACACGTGGTACGACATCTTCAAGCAGGCCCGCACCGACGTGAAGGCCAAGGTCAGCCACTTCGCCAGCGACTGGATGGGCGCGGACCATGACTTCAAGTTCGGCGTCGTGTACACGGACGGCTCCCACAGCATCCACGGCGGCTACGTTCCTGGCCCCAACTACCCGGGCGGGGTCCGCTACTACATCAACGGCGACGGCAGTCCCTACGGGATCCTCACCGGTACGACCTACAACATCGGGGGCCAGTTCAAGGAGACGTCCGCGTACGTTGAGGACCTCATCAACGTCGGGAACCGCGTCACCGTGTCCGCGGGGGTGCGGATTGAGTCGGTGCGCGGTCTCAGCCAGGACGTGGACGACCTGCTGGTAAACGACCTCGTGGCGCTCACCTTCGACGAGCAGGGAACCGTGTCCGGTGCGGGAGAGCAGTTCAGTTGGACCAACATCGGGCCGCGGCTCGGCTTCAACATCCGGCTAGACGACGACGCCAGGACCGTCCTCCGCGGCAACTGGGGGCGCTTCTACCGGACCGCGATCACTGGCGAGTTGCACGCTCTCCATCCCGGACAGGGCAGCCAGCAGGAGTTCTACTGGAACGAGGACACCGGGAGGTACGACATCGAGGGTCCGAAATACGAGGCGAGCACCGACAGCCGATATGACCCCAATTCCCGGTCGCCGGTCACCGACCAGATGTCGATCGGCTTCGATCGGGAGCTCGGCACCAGCCTGGCGTTCAACTTCACCTACGTCCGCAAGGATCAGAACGACCTGCTGGGCTGGAACGTGGACAACGCGACCTACACGACCGTTCCGCACACTTTCAGCAACGGTCAGACGTTAGACGTTTATCCCATCACCTCGGATCCCAACCAGCGGCTCTACCGTCTGAGCAACGTGGACTGCGAGGGTGTTTCCTACCGCTGCGATCCGATGTACATGGACTACAACGCTTTCGTATTCGGCCTCGACAAGCGGATGTCCGACAACTGGCAGGCGCAGGTCTCCTATGTCTGGTCGAAGGCCTACGGGCTTCTTCCCTCCAGCGGGTTCGGGGCGGCGTCGAGCCAGACCACCCGCGTGTACGGAAGTTCGCTGGCCAAGGACCCGAACCAGTTCATCAACGCAGCCGGGAACCTGCTGAACGACCGGACCCACACCTTCCGGATCACCGGGACGCTGCTCCTGCCTTACGACATCCTCTTCGGCTGGAACTACGCCTACTTCAACGGCAAGCCGTGGGGGGCGAGCGAACGGGTGGAGCGAGACGTCCTGCCCCAGGGCGGCCGAAGCGTCTATCTGGAGAGCCCCGGGTCGCAGCGGCTCGACGACCAGAACCTGTTGGATTTCCGGGTTTCGAGGACGACGTTCCTCGCCGACACGACCCGGTTCGAGGTGTTCGTGGATGCGCTCAACCTGATGAACGCGACATCTCCTGAAGACGTCGCGTCCCAGACCTTTGGTTCGAGTGTGTTCGGGGTCGGCGAGCGGTTCGTGGATCCGCGCCGGCTCATGATCGGCGTCAAGATCACCTACTGACGGCGCGCATCGCGCGTCTTGGGGCGGGGGTCTTCGGGCCCCCGCCCCTTTCTCGTATCGTCACCGGCGTGAAACGCTCGTTCCCGCCGACGCTGGCGCTTGCACTGGCGTTTGCGGTGCTGCCACTGATTCAGGCCGCGGCGCAGGACGGCGTCCCCGACATCCGCCAACAGGAAGCCGAAGAGCACTTCCAGCACGGCCTGCGGATGGTGGGCCTCCGGAACAACGACCGCGCCATCGAACTCTTCCGCTACGCGATCGCCCTGGACCCGGACCACCACCAAGCGCACTTCTACGTGGGGCTCGCCTACATCCAGCGCGGCTACACGAGCTTGCGGTTGGCCGACTACCACCTGTCCCGCGCCATCGCGCTCGACGGCCAGAACCCGCGCCAGTACCACTGGCGGGGGATCGCGCAGTTGCGGCTCGGCAACTTCGCGGCGGCCACCGCCGACTTCGAGGTGGTGCTTCGCGAAACCCCCGACAGTCCCACCACCCTCCGGGCGCTGGGAGCGGCCCTGATGCGGCTGGGCGCCCCCGGTCCCGCCTCCGCGGCGCTGCGGCAAGCGGTGGATCTCGAGCCCGGGATGCTCGAACCACGCTGGAACCTGATGGTCGCCGCGGAGCAGGCGGGGGACGACCCGGGCGCGCTGCCGGAGCGCTACCGGCTGGCGATCCCGGATCGCGGCGCGAGCTCGCCGTTTCGGTTCGAGGAAGTCTCGGCCGAGGTCGGGATCGAGCGGTGGTCGCGCGCCCGGGGCAGCGGTTGGGCCGATTTCGACGGGGACGGGGACCTCGATCTCGTCGCCCTCGGGATCCGGGATCCGCACGCGCTCTACCGGAACCGCCTGCGCGAGGAGGGCGCCGCGAGCTTCACGTCCGCGGCCCTCGACGCGGCGCTCTTCGATCCGCGCGGCGGTTGGTCGGCGCTCTTTTTCGACTACGACCGGGACGGCGATCCCGACCTCTACGTGACCCGCGACGGCTGGGACGGCGACGACCAGAACAGTCTCTACCGCAACGACGGCGGCCGCTACGTGGACGTGGCCGCGGCTGCCGGGGTGGCGAGCCCGGCGGACGGGTTCACCGCGGCCGTCGCCGACGTGAACCGCGACGGCCTGCTCGATCTGTATGTCGCGAACGGGGTGGCTACCCGGGGCGGCGCGCCCAACGAGCTCTTCCTGGGGGCGCCGGAGGGCCGATTCGTCGAGCGCGGGGCGGCGATGGGGGTGGCGGACCACGGACGCTCCGTCGGATCTGCGTTCGGGGACTACGATGGCGACGGCTGGCCCGACCTGCTGGTCGTCAACTTCTTCGACCGCCCCCTGCTCTATCGCAATCTCGAGGGCGCAGGATTCGAGAACGTCACCGCGACGGCCGGTCTCGGCGCACCGCACGAGGGTTTCGTCGGGTTCTTCTTCGACTACGACAACGACGGCTGGCTCGACATCTTCATCGTCGGATTCGCGTCCGATATGGAAGTGGCCCTCCAGAGCCGCATCGAAGGGAAGGCGGTCGCCGAGGGGAGCCGGCTGGCGCTCTACCGGAATGACCGCGACGGTTCTTTCACCGACGTGAGCCAAGACGCCGGACTCTCTTGGAATCTGGGTGCGATGGCCGCCACCTTCGGCGACTACGACAACGACGGCTGGCTCGACATCTTCATCGGCGTCGGCGCTCCTCCCATGGAACGGTTCGAGGCCAACCGCCTGTTCCGCAACCTGGGTGACGGGACCTTCGCCGACGTGAGCGCCTCAGCGGGCGTGGACGATCTGGGGAAGGGGCACGGCGCGACCTTCGCCGACTGGGACCACGACGGCGACCTGGACCTCTTCGTGCCCATCGGCGGCGCGTTCCCGGGAGACCGCCAGAAGAGCCGGTTCTACCGAAACCCCGCCTCCCAACTGCGCCACCCGAACGGGTGGCTGCACATCCAGCTCCAGGCGTCGAGCCTCCATCCCGACGCCGTAGGGGCCCAGGTGGAACTCCGGGTCACCGATGCTCCCGATGCACCGGTCCAGTTTCAGGAGGTTGCGGTCGGCGGCGGCTTCGGAGTGACGCCGAGCCCCATCCTGGAGTTCGGGCTCGGCCAGCACCCGACGGTGGCCGAGGTCACCATCCGCTGGCCCGGCGGCGGCCACCGGGTGCTGCGCAACGTTCCCGCCAACCAGCGAATCCTCGTAATCGAGGACGAGCCCGGATACCAGGTCCTCAACTAAGGCGCGGTCGGTTCTCACCTTTACGATACGGGCGACATGCACACCGTTCTGGATCGTTTGGGGCTCGGCGACGGCGTCCCCGGCGCCTGTACCGGCCCGGAGGGCTGGATCCTCACCGGCGAACGGCCGCTCGTCTCGCTGAACCCCTCGACGGGCGAGCCCATCGCGAGCGTCGTTCCCGCCGACGCCCGGGCGGCCGGGCAGGTCGTGACCGAGGCGACCGAGGCTTTCCGTTCGTTCCGCGAACTGCCCGCCCCGAAACGCGGTGACCTCGTCCGGGACCTGGGAAGCGCGCTGCGCGACGACAAGGAGCCGCTCGGGGATCTGATCGCGCTCGAAGCCGGAAAGATCCGGGCCGAGGGACACGGCGAAGTTCAGGAGATGATCGATATCTGCGACTTCGCCGTGGGACTTTCGCGCCAGCTCTACGGGCTCACCATGGCTTCGGAGCGGCCCGGCCACCGGATGTTCGAGCAGTGGCATCCGCTCGGGCCGATCGGGGTGATCACCGCCTTCAACTTCCCGATGGCGGTCTGGTCCTGGAACGCCGCTATCGCCGCGGTGTGCGGCGACCCGGTGATCTGGAAGCCGTCGGAGCACACCCCGCTCTGTTCCGTCGCGGTCCAGAACATCGCCAACCGGGTGATGGACGACCACGGCGTCTCCGGGGTCTTCAACCTGCTGGTGGGCGGCGGGGAACTCGGGGCCGCACTCGCCTCCGACCGGCGGCTGCCGCTGATTTCCTTCACCGGTTCGACCCGGGTGGGCCGGAAGGTCGCCACCGAGGTCGCGGGACGGCTGGGACGCTGCCTCCTCGAGCTCGGAGGCAACAACGCCGTCGTGGTGAGCCGCAACGCCGATCTGGATCTCGCGGTGCGCGCCATCGTCTTCGGATCGGTCGGCACCACCGGGCAGCGCTGCACCACCACCCGCCGGGTGCTCGCGGACAGGGAGATCGCCGGGCCGCTGGTGGAGCGGCTCGCGGACGCCTACCGGCAGGTCCCCATCGGAGATCCGCTCGATTCCTCCACGCTGATGGGACCGCTCATTTCGGCGGCCGCGGTCGACTCGATGCAGGAAGCGCTGGAACGCGCGGCGGCCGAGGGTGGCGCCGTTGTCTGCGGCGGTGCGCGCCGGCCCGACATCGGCCCGAACCACGTGGAGCCGGCGATCGTGAGGATGTCGGCGCAGTCGCCGCTCGTGAGCGAAGAGACCTTCGCCCCTATCCTCTACGTCCTCGAAACCGAGTCGCTGGAAGAGGCGATCGGCCTCCACAACGACGTACCCCAGGGCCTTTCCTCGGCGATCTTCACCGACAGCCTGCGGGAAGCCGAGACCTTCCTCTCCGCGCGGGGCTCGGACTGCGGCATCGCGAACGTGAACATCGGGACCTCGGGGGCCGAGATCGGCGGCGCCTTCGGCGGCGAGAAGGACACCGGCGGCGGCCGCGAATCCGGCTCCGACGCCTGGAAGGCTTACATGCGCCGGCAGACGAACACCATCAACTGGTCGAACGATCTGCCGCTCGCCCAGGGAATCGAGTTCGGTGGGCCGCCTGCCGAACCGGAAGGAACGTGACGGGCGTAGGTCTCCCCGGGCTCCCGGTATGCTGGCCATAGATTCGATGGCGCCCTTCACCAAACCCGAGACAAGCCCATTCACACCGGGTCAGCCGGTGCCGTCGGACCTGTTCGTCGGGCGCGAGGAGCAGGTCCGAGCGCTCTTCGAGCGAGCGCGTGGGGCGCGTGGCGGCCGGCTGCACGTGGGGTTTCTTGTCGGTGAACGAGGAATCGGCAAGTCATCCCTCGCCCGCCTGGCCACCCGGCTGGGTGAACAGGAGCTTGGACTTCTGGCGCTCTACGTGGGGCTCGGCGGGGCGGGCAGCCCCGAGGACGTGGTGCAGCGCACGTTCGCGCGACTCGCCAACGTGGCACGGACCGAACCGTGGTGGGACCGGATCAAGGCGCTGTTCGGCGAACGAATCCGCAAGGTCGGCCTGTTCGGCGCCTCGGTGGAGTTCGCGCCGCGGCCCGAGGAGCTGGTTTCCCTTACGAACCGCTTCGATGCTGCGATTCGGGAAGTGATCAAGGCGCTTCCCGAGCATCGGCGGGGCCTTTTCGTGGTTCTGGATGACATCAACGGCCTTGCGGATTCGCCGGCCTTCGCAACTTGGCTCAAGAATCTCGTGGATACGGTTGCCTTTGATGGTGGGGACTTTCCTGTCTTCTTGTTGTTCGCCGGGAGCGACCGAATTCGCCGCCGTGTCGTGCGCCAGCACGAGTCCGTCGCCCGCATTTTCGACCTTGTGGATCTTCCACCGTGGTCCGCGGACGATGCCGGGGATTTCTTCCGGCGCGCCTTCGCGAGCGTCGGGATCGAAGCGGAACCGGACGCACTCCAGTCACTGGTGACCTTCGCCGGTGGTCTGCCGGTCCTCGCGCACGAGATCGGTGATGCGGCGTTTCGCGGTGCGACGCGCTCATCGATCTCCGAAGCCGACGCGCGCCGGGCAATCGTGGCCGCGGCGGACATCGTGGGCCGGAAGTACGTCGAGGTTCAGGTGCTCGACCGGATCAGGAGTGGACGATATCGAGCCCTTCTCCGAACCATCCCCGAGATTGCTCCGCTTGGGGGATTCAAACGGAGTGACCTTGCCCCGCATCTGACACGAGAAGAGAGGAGCGTCCTCGACAATTCCCTCCGCGAAATGGTGAAGCTCGGGATGTTGGAGCGGCTTCCAGACGAGGGACCGGGGAACTACGGGTTCGTTCAGGGGCTCCACTTTCCGTATTTCTTGACTCAGGCATTCCAGCCGGGGAAATAACCGGTCGGTTTCGCAGAATCGGACCAAAGTCTGACGGAGGGGTTTCCCGATGCGATGTAGTGATTTCGTGCTCTCGGCCGCGCTGAGCGCAGGTGCCGTCGGATGCGGCACGGAGCCGGCAGCTCCGGAGCCGGAACCATCAGGTCCCGCGGTTCCCGCTTCCGAGGCGCTCATCGCGAAGTCCATCGCCTACCACGATCCGGGAGGACTCTGGGACAGCGGTGAGATCGCGCTCCGGATCATGGAGTCGCGGCCGAACGGGGTTACCCGAGCCGTCGAAGTGGGTATGGCGCCGGGACGCGGCGCGATGGAGGTGAGTCGCGAAACCGACGCCGCGGTGGTGTCCTTCGCGGTGCGCGGTGAGGAAATCCTGCGGCGAGCCGTGGACGGCGACGAAGAGCTCGACGAGGCGGCGCTGGGCGAGCACAACCTCGGCGCCGAAGGCGTGATGCGGCTCCGGAACTACTACCTCTTCCTCTGGGGCCTCCCGATGAAGCTCCGCGACCCGGGAACCATCGTGGACCCGGAGCCGGTGATGGATTCCTATAACGGCCAGGACGCCCTCAAGGTCCGGGTCACCTACGACCCCGAGGTCGGCGGGGACACCTGGTACTTCTACTTCCACCCCGACACCGCGCGGATGGTCGGCTACCGCTTCTACCACGACGAATCCGCGAACGACGGCGAGTACATCCATCTTGACGGGGAAATCGAGAACAACGGGCTGCGGCTGCCGGCGAAGCGGAGCTGGTTCTTCCACTCGAACGACGAGTTCCTCGGCGAGGACGAAGCTGTTTCCCTGACCGTGACGCCCTGACCGGAGGTCCGGGACCGGCGGCCATGACGGCGCTCGCCCTGACCCTGCTGCTTTGGGGAGCGCCCGGGGCAGGCCAACCCGACGCGCAGTTGCTGGCAGAGGCGCGGGAGCGGCTCCGGGAGCAGGATTTCCTCGCGGCACTCGAAACAATCGACGCGGCCGGGCCGCGGGGTGAGTACCCGGCGCTGGAGCGCCTGCGTGCCGAGGCGCACGTCGGGCTGCTCGACTACCCGGCCGCGGTCGCGGCGCTGGAGGCCGGTCCCCGGGACGCTGAATCGCTGGCCCTGCGCATCCGGTTGCTCGCCATGCTGAGCCGCGACGGCGAGGCGCGCGCCGTCCTGAGCGAACTGCTGGCGCTTGACGCCCCGCTCCCCGAGCCGCTCCGGGTGGAACTCGCGGCCGAACTCCGGGAGTCCGGTCTTACGGACGAAGCCGGGCAGGTGCTGGGCTCCGCCGCTCCGGGCGATTCCGCGGCCCTGGCCCTCGAACGCGGGAGGTTGTATCTCGCCGGAGACGATTACCGGGGAGCGTTGCCCCTCCTCGAATCAGCGGCCTCCGCGCCGAGGGCTCCGGCCGGTGCGGCCTATGAGTTCGGCCGCGGCCTCGCCCTCCTGGGACGGCGCGCGGAAGCGATCACCTGGCTCCGGAGGGCCGTCACCGAATCACCCGCCGATGCGGCCGTTCGCTTCCGGCTCGGGCAGTTGCTGGCCCAGGATCCGGATCCCGATCTGGCCGCCGAAGGGCGGCGGCTGCTCGCGGGCTACGAGCAGAGCCGGCTCCGGGCCCGCCGCCGCGACCTGTTGCTCGCCGCGGTCGGCGACGGGGGCCGGGACGATTGGGTGGAGTTGCTGGGACTGCTGCTCGACGGCGGTGAGGTGGCGGAGGCGGCGCGCGTGTCACAAGCCGCCGCGGCCCGGTATCCGGGGGAACCGGCGTTCGAGATTGGCTGGGCGCGGGTACAACTGCTTTCCGGGGACCCCGGCGCTGCCGCCGAGGTTCTCGCTCCCCTCGTGCCCGGGCCCGGCGAAGCCCTGGAGGGGGCGTCGCTCAGCGCGGCCCGCTGGCTGGCCGACGCGCGCCTGCGGGGAGGCGACCCGGGGACCGCCGCGGCACTCTTCGAACGCGTGCTGGAGGCGGGCGGTGAGGGAGTCTCGCCCCGGATTCGGGCCGCCGCCGCGACCGCATTCGCGGTGAGCGGCGATCCGGCGCGGGCGCTCACGCTCTTCGATGAGGTGTTGGACCGCACCTTGGGTCCGGCGCGCGCCGGGCCGCTGGCCGACAGCGCCCTCGTGCTCGAACTCCTGGGGCGCACCGCGGACGCCGAAGCCCGCTACCGGGAATCCCTGGCAACCGATCCGGCAACGACCTCCGCTTCGCTGGGCCTCGCCGAACTGCTGCTCCGCGCCGGACGGAGTGCGGAGGCCGTGGAGGTGCTCCGTTCCGCCCTGCAATACGCTCCTGACGATCCCGCCCTCAGCGATCTGCTCTCCCGCGTGACGCCGCCCGCCGGCGCTCAGGGTTCTGCTGCGGGTTCCCGCGCCTCCGCGAGCAGATCGATCACCTCTCCCCACGCCTCCTCCGAGATCACGAGCGTCCGCTCGTCGCCGGCGCGGAGCGCGCGCACTTCCCCGCTGCCGGAGACGCTCAGGTGGACCGTCTCGGGGCCGGTTTCGTCGATTTCCTCGCCCTCTTCGATTTCTTCCGTGACCGCGATGGTCCAGGCGGCCCCGCCTTCCGGAAGGCTTGGCTCTCCCACGTCCTCGGCCTCGGTGGAATTGAGCCGGTAGAGCAGATCCTCGACGGCAACCGTGTCCACCACGGTGGCGGGCCCGCCGCTGGCCGCGAGCGTCCACTCGCGGCCTTCCTCACCCTCCCGGCGCTCGAAGATCAACTCGCCGTCGGGGCTCCGAACCAGGAGCGCGACGGCCCGAAAAGCCGCGAACCGGAAGAGATCCAGTGACCGCAGGTCCTCCATTCCGGTCTCGGCCGCTTCGTGGAGCGCGTCGAAGAGTGGCGTCCCGACCACGAGGACCAGCGAATCCGCTCCCGAACGGGCGAAAACGCCGGGCGGGGAGAGACTCTCGCCACCGAAACGGACTGTCCGGGACACCGCGTCTTCCTCTGGGCCGACGACCAGGTCAAGCTCCGCCGTGAGGCGGGGCGAACCCAACCCGAAGGCGTCCTCCTCCGCTTCGGCACCGTCCGGCGCTACGCCGGCCATTGCGGCGTCCAGGAGCCGCGACGCGAGTTGCGAGGCCTCATACGGGTCGGCGGCGAAGCGGTAGGGACGGAGGATGCTCCAGACACCCCGTTCCCGGGAGATCTCCGCCGTGGTCCCGTCGCCCGCCGTGAGGAGGAGGCGCCGGGCGGCCGGCGCTTCCAGCCGGAACACCCGCTTGTCCCGGAGGTCCCAGGCGCCGAGGTCGAAGTTGTCGCGCGCGAAGGCCGAGGCGACGAGCACGCGGCTGCCGAGGCTGAGGTAGCGGTTCCCGGCGGCCGGGGTCTCGTCCCCGAAGCCCGCGACGAGCGGTTCGGCATCCGGCCCGCCGTCCCGCGGAAACACCCGGACGGCGAGTCCGGGCGGGGCGAGACCGAACTGACCGAGGTCCGCCGCGCCCACTCCTTCGATCTCCCGCTCGAAACCGAGCGCAGCGACGTTTTGCAGCAGGACGTCCACCTCGCTCGGGGCCGCGGCCGACTCCGGGCCATCGCCCTCGGCGACGACGAATCCGGCGCCGTCCCGGGCCAGGCGGACGACCGGTTCGCCGGGGCGCTCGATCTCGACGGCGAGGATCTCGGTTTCGTTCAGGTCGAAAACCGGCCGCCCGTCGTTTGCAGCGGTTTCTTCGCGCTCGAACAGGGCGATCCAGCCGGCGACCGCAACAGCCGCCAGCAACGCGAGGAGCGTCGTCCTCCGCATGTCACCGGCGCGACCACCAGACGGTCACGCCCCAGATGAGGAAGAACCCGGGCAGGAACACCAGGCTCAGCAACACGACGTTCCGCACCTGCGCCGAAGTCATGGTGATCCGCCGGTCCTCGGCGGCGCGGGGACGGATCGCGATCAGATCCTCGTCCTCCGCGAGCCAGTTCACCATGTTGAGGAACAGGTCCGCGTTTCCGAGCGGCGCGAGCGCCAGGTTGTTCCCGATGAAGTCGGAGTCCCCGACGATCACGAAGCGGCCCTCCGGGTCTTCGGCGGTTTCGTCGCCGGGCGACTCTGCCTCGGGATCAGCCTCCGGGTCCGGCCCGGCTTCCGGAGGATCCTGTTCCTCCCCACCCGCTACTTCCGCCGGATCTGGCGGTTCGCCGGTCGGAACATGGACCGCGTAGGCGAGCCGCAGCGGTCCGGGGCGCTCGTCCTCGCCGGCGTTCACTTCGCCGGTCTCGAGTTCCTCGGCATCGACCTCCCCCCAACTGACATCGGAACTGAGGACGAGTTCCGAAAGACGCATCCCCCGGGGAAGCTCGGCGGGCGGGGTGGCGACGAGGCTCTGCGCCAGCGGGAAGACGGTGGCGGCGTTCACGAAGCCGCGGGTGATCGGATGGAGCCCGTAGGAGGCGGCGAGGGGAACCTCCACCCCGAAGCCGAAGAGCTGCCCCACGCCGCTGGCGTCGATCACCACGTCCCCGGCGGGGGTGGCGCCGAACTCCCCGGCCAGTCCCGTGAGTTCGTTCCGTCCGTCCGGCGTTCCCGGCGGATCCGGCGGATCGAGCAGCAGCAGGGCTTTCCCGCCGCCGCGAACGTGGGCCGCCAGCGCCGCCGCCTCGGCCTCGAGGAGATCGAGGCGGGGGCCGGCCATGATCACCACGGCCGCATCCTCGGGGATCCGGACTTCACCGTCCTCGACGCGCTCCAGCCGCGCCAGCTCGGTGCCCTCGTAGTTCGCCTCCTCGAGCCGGGACGCAATGGCGGAGAGTCCGCCGGCGCCGGTCTCTTCCAGCGACCGCTCCTGGTGCCCGGTCGTGAAGTAGACCTTCTTCGTCTCGCCCTTCAGGATCTTCACGACGGCGTTGGTGATGTCCTGCTCCTGGGGCGCGGTGACGCGTTCTTGCCGTTCGCCGCTTTCCACGACGACCGTGCCGAAGGGGATCCCGGCTTCCGCGGTCGCCTGGTAGGCCCGCGCGCGGGCGGGTTCCGCCTCCTGGTCGATGACCTCCCAGGTGACCCGGCCGCTCACGTCGGCGTAGCGCTCGAACAGCTCGACAGTCCGCCCGGCGGCGCGCGGCTGGTCGAGCACGACGAGACGGAGGTCGCGGTCGAGTTCCTCGAGGATCCGGATCGTTTGCGGCGAGAGGCTGAACTGGCCGCCGGCGGTGGTGTCCCAGGAGACGT
>MKWU01000902.1_pt1 | contig 54592 bp, 49 predicted proteins | sample 809101 | NCBI WGS metagenome assembly MKWU01 (sample SAMN05860141, study PRJNA318959) | sponge metagenome | host: Aplysina aerophoba | place: Slovenia: Piran, Adriatic Sea, Gulf of Piran | collected 2013-05-07 | reverse complement strand
GGTGCCAAGTTCGTCAGCTACTTCCATGTCACTCTTCCCGGCCGTGGTCTCCAGGATGATCCGCGCTCGCAAGGCCAGCGCCTGCGATGTCGTCGTTCGTCTTACCCAGCGCTGCAATTCCTGCAGTTGCTCATCAGACGGTTCTGGAATCTGCCGGGTGTGATGGTTCGCCACTTCGATCCTCCCTGGTACGGGCGAACCGTAGCACATTCCCGATCTACTGGTCAATGACTTACGATACGCTACACTAGATCCTCCTTATACGGATTTGTCTGGAATTGGTAGTTCAGCGCCAACGGCGCCTTCTCAAACTCGCTTCATGCATCTCTCAGCCGGTTAGCGACTACCCCTCCAATACCTCCCCGCAAATTTGGACTCAATTGGTGGGGTTCGTCAACTGTGTGTAGACAGATCAGGCGGCGGCCTCCAGGTGGACGCACCACGGCGCCCTCCTCAAGCACGACATCCACCGTGAATGATCCGACAGACTCCGTACGGTCCGGGGGGGCTGCGGGCAGACGCTGGCGCAACGTTGGATACATGCGCCACACCCGTATGCCGACCACGGCCGCCGCTTCGTAGATGCCGCGGCTTTCGATGAGCCGGATTGCGCGAGAGCGCCTTGGTCGCACTCGCGGCTTGCGTGGCGACGGCAGTCGCGTTCGCGAGCGGCGAGGAGGAGTCGGGGGCGCAGGGATCCGCAGCGGCGGAGATGATGTCCGAGTATGGCGACGTCTGGCAGTGGGACACGCTGGCCGACTTCGAGCGCGACACCGGCCAGGCGATCAGTTCGTTTGGCGAGGCCCCGATGCTGGCGGCCATGGTAGCGGCGGGCGATCTGCCCCCGGTCGAGGAACGCCTCCCCGACGAACCGCTCGTGTACAATGTGTTCGAAGGCATCGGCACCTACGGTGGCACGCTCAAGACGGCCTCGATCGGCACCGAGTACACCGAGGTGACGCCGATCCGCGGGCTGGTCGGCGCCGTGCAGACCGCCAACCGCGGTCCCGGAGAGTCGATCGACATCGTGCCCTACATCCACAAGGGATGGGAGATGTCGGACGACCAGAAGACCGTCACCTTGTACTTGCGGCGCGGCATGAAGTGGTCCGACGGTGCCCCCTACACCGCCGATGACGTGATGTTCTCGTTCGAGGACTTCCTGCTCATCGAGGAGTTCCCGTCCGGCTGGCGGCGCAACGGCTGGGGGCCGATGTCGCACGCCGAGAAGGTGGACGACTATACCGTGCGACTGCACTACTCCGACCCGTTCCCGACGCTGCCGGGCTGGTACGAGTTCTGGGGCGGCTGGCATCCCCACGCATATCCCAAGCACTACCTCTCCAAGTACCACGCCAAGTACAACGACAACGCCGACGCCCTGGCCAAGGAAGAAGGCTACGACAGTTGGGTGCAGGCGGTATGGCAAAAGCGCGGCGGTGGCGGCGACTTCCGGGTCGAGGACATGAACACGCCGAGCGTGAAGCCGTGGAACCACGAGGAGATCACCACCACCTACGTCCTCCACGTGCGCAATCCGTATCACTTCGCCATCGACCCGGCCGGCAACCAGCTCCCCTACCTTGACCGCCTGCGCGTGGAGACGGTGGCCGACTCCGAGACCCTCAACCTGAAGATAATTGGCGGCGAGCTGTCGATTGCCGCCCTCGGACTGGCGACTCCCGACTTTCCGCTGTTCAAGGAGAACGAGGAATCGGGTAACTACCAGACGCTGATGTGGCCGCGCGCCGCCGGCGCCGAGAGCTTCTACGCGTTCAACCTCACGCACCAGGATCCGGTCCAGCGCGAGGTGTTCCAGGACGTGCGCTTCCGGCAGGCGATGTCGCTTGCCATCAACCGCGATGAGATCAACAAGGTGCTGTTCTTCGGGCTCGCGACCCCGCGCCAGGCGGCGATGGATCCCGAGAACTCCTTCTACAAGGAGGAGTGGGCAACCCACTACGCGGAGTACGATCCCGATACCGCCAACCGATTGCTCGACGAAATGGGCCTTGAGCGTGGCAGCGACGGTTTCCGCCTGCGGCCCGACGGCGAGGTGCTGCACGCCCAGATACTGATTCCGCTGGAGTGGCCGATCCACGTGGCGATCGGCGAGCTGGTGGCCGAGTATTGGCAGGACGTGGGCGTGAAGGTGGACCCGCGCTCGTACAGCATCGACCTGGTGGGCGAGCGGCTGGGCAGCAACGACTATGACATTGCCGTGTGGTTCCTGCGCCGCACCAACGAGAGCAAGGGTTACCTGCCATCCAACAAGTTCACCTCCAACGACGGCCACTACGCGCCGCTGTGGTGGGCCTGGCACCATTCCGGCGGTGAGAGCGGCGAGGAGCCGCCCGATGAGTTCAAGGACTTCTTCAACCTCGCCGGCCAGTGGTACATCACGGCCGACAAGGCCGAGCGCGACCGCATCGCGACGCAGTTGTTCGACTTCGCGTCCGAGCAGATGCTGTTGATCGGCACGGTCGGTTACGCCCCTATTCCGGTCGTCGTGGGCAACGAGATGGGGAACGTCCCGCGTGACGTCCGGTACATCGGCGACGACGTGCAGTTTCTCCGCGACGTCAAGCCCGACCAGTGGTATCTCAAGCAGTAGTTCAGGCGATCATCGCTGCGAGAGGCCCGCATATGCGGGCCTCTCGCTTATAAGGGGGCTCGGTAGCAGCCAATGACCGCGTACGTGGTGCGCAGAGTGTTCTACATGCTGATCACCCTGACATTGGTGTCGGTGGTGGGGTTTGCCATCATACAGTTGCCGCCGGGGGACTTTCTGGACACCCACCTGCGCCAACTCGGGATCACCGGCGCTCAGCTCAGCGAGGAGGAACTGCAGGACATCCGCGCCTACTACGGCTTGGACAGCCCCGGCTACATGCAATACTTCGTGTGGGTCGGCAACATGTTGCGCGGCGACCTTGGCGAGTCGTACTCGTACCGGATCCCGGTCGGGGAACTGGTGGGGGAACGGCTGCCGCTCACGGTGCTGGTGTCGCTGCTGACCATCGTGGTCACCTTTCTGCTCGCCGTGCCGATCGGCATCTACTCGGCTACCCATCAATATTCACTCGGCGACTACACGGCCACCGTGTTCGGGTTCGTTGGACTGGCCACGCCCAACTTCATGCTCGCCCTGCTGTTGATGTGGATTTCGCTGAGCTGGTTCGGTTTCCCCATTACCGGCCTGTTCTCCTCCGAATACCTGGATCAGCCGTGGAGCGTGGCCAAGTTCCTGGACATGATGCTGCACCTGCCAGTTGCCATTCTGGTAGTGGCCACCGGCGGCACCGCGGGCCTGATTCGGGTGATGCGCGGTTCGCTGCTGGATGAACTGCAGAAACAGTACGTGATAACGGCGCGCTCGAAGGGGCTGGAGGAGGCTTCCCTGCTGTTCAAGTACCCGGTGCGCATCGCTCTGAACCCGATCATCAGCGGCATCGGCGGAGTGTTCCCGGAACTGGTCTCGGGCACGGTCATCACGGCCATAGTGCTCAACCTGCCGACCGTCGGCCCCTTGCTGTTCAATGCCCTTACCCAGGAAGACATGCAGCTCGCGGCGAGCATCGTGATGGTACTCTCCGTGCTCACCATCCTCGGCGTGTTCGTGTCCGACATGCTGCTGCTGTGGCTCGACCCGCGCATCCGCTTCGGTTCGGAAAAGGCCACGGCGTGAGCGACCGCGAGCCTCCGACCATCGACACGGGACTGTCCGCGATCGGGGTGGAGGCGGCAGAGCGATACTACCTCGCGTCGCAGTGGACGCTGATGCGGCGCCGCTTTACCCGCCACCGGCTGGCCATCATCGGACTTGCGGTGCTGGGTCTGCTCTACTTCGTGGCCCTGTTCGCCGAGTTCTTCGCCACCCAGGACATCTACCGGCGTGACTCCGACCACCTGTATGCCCCGCCGCAGCGCATCCGCTTCATGGGCGAAGACGGCATCTCGTTGCGCCCGTTCGTGTACCCGTGGCGCGTGGAACTGGACCTGGAGACGTTCCGCAACCGCTACGCCCCGGACACTTCGCGCAAGGCGTACCTGCGCTTCTTCGCGCGCGGCGACGAGTACGAGCTGTGGGGCCTGTTCCCGAGCCGTATACACCTGGTCGGGGTCGACGAAGGCACCACCTTGTTTCTATTCGGCGCCGACAAGTTCGGGCGCGACAACTACTCGCGAAGCCTGTACGCCGCCCGCACCTCGCTGTCGATCGGCCTGGTCGGGGTTGCCATCGCTTTCCTGCTCGGCTGTGCACTCGGCGGCGTATCCGGCTTCTTCGGCGGCGCCGCCGACATGGCGATTCAGCGCCTGATCGAGTTCATGCAGTCGATCCCCCAGATTCCGCTCTGGATGGCGCTGTCGGCGGCGGTGCCGCGCCAGTGGGGCCCACTGCAGGTGTACCTTTCGATCACCATCATTCTGTCGCTGGTAGGCTGGACCGGACTGGCCCGGGTGGTGCGCGGCAAGCTGCTGCAGTTGCGCGAGGAAGATTTCGTGATGGCGGCGCGAATTGCCGGCTCCACCGCGCCGAGCATTATCGTACGCCACCTGCTGCCCTCCTTCCTGAGCTTCCTGATCGTGTCGCTGACGCTGTCGATTCCCGGCATGATCCTGGGCGAGACGGCACTGAGCTTTCTCGGCCTGGGGTTGCGCCCGCCGACGGTGAGTTGGGGCGTGTTGTTGAAAGAAGCACAGAACGTTCGCACCATCGAGTTGCACCCGTGGATGATGATTCCCGGCCTGATGGTGATCGTCACCGTGCTGTGCTACAACTTCGTCGGCGACGGCCTGCGCGACGCCGCCGACCCCTACAAGAGCAATTAGAAACCGATGCATCTCATGACCGGGCCGCGAGTTCTCGGGCTGTCGCTGGTGCTGGGTGCCATATGCCCCACCCTGGCGCCGGCCCAACCAGAGGTTACCCACCGGGCGCAGCCCATGGCGGCGGGAACGGCGTGCAGCGGGGCCTTCGTGTCCCATGCCCTGCCCCACACCACCGTGTTCTCGCCGCAGCGCAAGCCGATCTTCGCCGGCGTCGGCTCGGCGCTCGGCCTGGGCGACCTGGACAACGACGGCGACATCGACATCGTGCTGGCCAACCTGGACGGACCGGGCAGCATCCTGTGGAACGGCGGCGCGCTCACGTTCACGCGCCAGGAGCTGGCCGTCGACAACGCGCGTGCGGTCAACATCGTGGACTTCGACGGCGACGGCTGGCAGGATCTGGTGTTGTCCCACCCCGGCAACCCGCCGAGCCTGTGGCTCAGCGCCGCCGGAGACGGTACGCGCACCTTCTTGCGCATCGAAGGCGGGCCCTGGCACGTGCTGAACGCGATCGCCCTGGCCGACGTGGACCGCGACGGCGACCTGGACTTGGTGGGGGCCAGCTACGACGCCGAAATCGCCGAGTTCTACGACGGCTTCGTGATCGGCAGCGGCGTGGCCTTCTACGAAAACGTGGACGGCAAGCTGACCGAGCGGGAGCTGGTGCGCCACGCGCAGGCGCTGGCGCTGCTGCTGACAGACCTGGACGGCGACGGACGGCTCGACATTCTGGTTGGCAACGACTTCGAACTGCCCGACTACGTGTTCCTGTGGACGCCCGACGGGTTCCGGCTGGACGACGTGCTGCCGCGCATGCCGCGCAACACGATGAGTCTCGATGCCGCCGACATCGACAACGACGGCAGCCTGGAGCTGTTCAGCGCCGACATGAAGCCCTATGCCGACGACGCCCCCACCCGCGAGGCGTGGCAGACGTTGAGCGAGAACTACGACGCGCTGCCCGCGGACGATCCGCAGATCGAGGAGAACATTCTGCTGGTGGGGAGCGTGGGCGAGGGCTTCGAAAACCGCGCCGTGGAGGGCGGCGTGGACGCCAGCGGGTGGAGCTGGTCGGCCAAGTTCGCCGACCTGGACCACGACGGGCTGCAGGACCTGTACGTGGTCAACGGCATGTACAGCAAAGACTCCTTCGGCCACCTGCCCGGCGCCGAGCTGATCGAACAGAACCAGGTATTTCGCAACCGGGGCGGCGGCAGCTTCCGCCGCGCTCCGGAGTGGGGCCTGGGCAGCACCGCCGGCGGGCGCGGCATGAGCATGGCCGACCTCGACGGCGACGGCGACCTGGACATCGTGGTGAACAACCTCGGTGCACCGGCGGAGTTGCTGGAGAACCGGCTGTGCGGCGGCGCGAGCCTGCAGGTGGACCTGCGCTGGCCGGCCAGCGGCAACACCCACGCCATCGGCTCACGTCTCACCCTGCATGCGTCGACCGGCTCCTACGTGCGGGAGATCCGCAGTTCCAGCGGTTTCCTGTCCGGCGACCCCAGCCGCGTCCACTTCGGCTTTCCCGACGGCGCCGCCCTGGACGGGCTGGAGATTACCTGGCCCGACGGCGCCCGCTCCACCCTGCCCGCCCCCGCCGCCAACAGCCTGCTCACCGTGCAACGAACAAGCCCGTAACACCGCGTTCTGGTATCACCGCATTTGACCGCCGCGCGTGTGCGCCCCTATCATGCGCCGGCTCGGGCGGAGGAAGCGTTGAGGCTGGCAGGCAAGGTAGCCCTGGTTACCGGGGCGGGAAATGGATTCGGCAAGGGGATCGCGGAGCTGTTCGCCGCGCAGGGAGCACGCGTGGTGGCGGCCGACATTGATGGCGGTGCGGCGGGCCAGGTAACAGCGGCGATTGCCGCCGATGGCGGAGATGCCGCGGCGGTAACCGGCGATGTGAGCCGAAGCCGGGACGTGGCGGCCATGGTGGCGGCCGCCGTGGACGGTTACGGGCGGCTGGATGTCGTGGTAAACAACGCCGGTACCACGCACCGCAACCGGCCAATGCTGGAGGTGGACGAGGACGAGTACCAGCGCGTGTTCGACGTCAACGTGAAGAGCGTCTACCTGAGTGCCCGCCACGCGGTGCCGGTGTTCCGCCGCCAGGGCAGCGGCGTGATGGTGAACATCGCCTCTACCGCCGGCGTGCGGCCACGGCCCGGCATTGTGTGGTACAGCGCAACCAAGGGCGCGGTAATCACCATGACCAAGGCGATGGCACTGGAGTTGGCGCCGGAGCGGATCCGCGTGGTGGCCGTGAACCCGGTGATCAGCGCGACCGCCCTGCTGCCGGCGTTCCTCCCTGGAGAGGACACGCCCGAAGCGCGCCGGAGGATGATCGATACCATACCGCTGGGCCGCATGAGCACGCCGCTCGACGTAGCCCGCGCATGCCTGTTCCTGGCCTCCGACGAAGCCGGACTCCTTACCGGCTGTTGCCTCGACGTGGACGGCGGCCGCTGCGTCTGAATTGTGTGCAAGGTATCAACCGTATTGACAGCGCGCCGGGCACGCGTCAACGTCGGCGAGCGGGCCTCGGCCCCGGAGAGGTGTGTGGTTGATTGCTGAGACGGTCGAACTGAACGGGGTGACCTACCGGGTCCCGGATGCTCCGGTAGCCGTGGTGTGCGTGGACGGCGGCGACCCGGAGTACTTCGCGGCGGCGCGGGCGGCCGGCTGCATTCCCACCGTATCCCGCTTCATGAGCGACGGTTTCAGCGCAACCGCGCACTGCACCATCCCCAGTTTCACCTGTCCCAACAACATTTCCATCGCCACCGGCGCGCCGCCCAACGTGCACGGCATTTCCGGCAACTTCTACCTCGACCGGGCGACCGGCGAGGCGGTGGTCATGACCGGCCCGGAGTTGATGCGCGCGCGCACGGTATTCGACGTGCTGTCGAAGGCCGGTGCGCGGACCGTGGTGGTAACCGCCAAGGACAAATTGCGCACTCAGCTCGGCAACGGCCTGGAGGTGGGCGCCGGCAACGTCTGCTTCTCCTCACAGCACGCCGACCGGTGCACGCTGGCCGAGAACGGCATCGCCGACGGACTCGGCTTCGTCGGGCAGCCGCTCCCCGACATGTACTCGGAAGAGCTGTCGCTGTTCGTGCTCGACGCCGGCATCCGGTTCCTGGAGCAGGATGATCCGCCGGTACTTCTGTACCTGTCGCTGACCGACTACGTCCAGCACAAGTACGCCCCGGACCACCCCGCGGCACTCGCGTTCTACGCGGCGCTCGACGACCGCTTCGCCCGCCTGTACGAGCTCGGCGCGACGGTCGCCCTGACCGCCGACCACGGCATGAAGGACAAGTGCGCGCAAGACGGCAGCTACCACATCGTCTACCTGCAAGACTTCCTGGACCAACGGTTTGGCACCGGCGGTACCCGGGTGATCTGCCCGATCACCGACGCCTTTGTCGGGCACCACGGGTCACTCGGCGGCTTCGTTCGGGTGTACTGCTTCGACGGCGTGCAGCCACGCGCCGTCGCCGACTTCATCCGCCCGCTCGAAGGCATCGAAATGGCACTCGAGCGCGAGGAAGCGGCGCAGCGGTTCGATCTCCCCGCCGACCTGGAGGGAGACGTGGCGGTGATCGCGACCGAGAATTACTGCGTCGGCATGGGGCGCGCCGATCACGACCTCGCCGACCTGCACGGCGAGCGGTTGCGCACCCACGGCGGCCTGTCCGAGCGCGATGTACCATTCATTGTCAGCCGGCCGCTCAACGCCGGCTACCGCGCGCGGGCGCGGTCGGAGCAGCTGATGAACCACCATGTGTTCGACTACGCCATAAACGGGATCGAGTGAGGGCTCGCTCCATGTCCTCCGCTCGCACCGCCCGTGCCGCCGTTTACGACGCTCCCAACACGCCATTCGTCATTCGCCGCTACCCCCTGCGCGATGTGCGACCCGGCGAGGTGCTGGTGCGGGTCACCATGTCGACCATCTGCCGCTCAGACATCCACTCCTATCACGGCCTTCGCCCCAACCCGTGTCCCGGCATTCTCGGCCACGAGATCATCGGCGTGATCGACCAGCTCGGCGCCGACATCACGGCCGATCTGCGCGGCGATCCGGTTGCGGTCGGCGACCGGATCACCTGGACCGAGTACTTCCACCACGGCGAGTCCTACTATCGCGACGTGCATGACATGCCGCAGAAATCGGCGGGAGTGAGGAAGTACGGCCACGACCTGGTTGCCGGCGATCCCCATTTCCTGGGCGGATTCGCGGAGTTCTGTTACGTACTGCCCGGCACCGGCATACTGAGGATTCCGGACCAGCTGAGCGATGAGGAGGCGACCCCGATCAACTGCGGCGTAGCTACCGTGGTCGCGATTACCGAGGCGGCGCGGGTCGGCATGGGCGACGTGGTGGCTGTGCAGGGCCTGGGGTTGCTGGGCCTGTACGCCTGCGCGATCGCCAAGAGCCGTGGGGCGCGGCGGGTGATCGGCCTGGACGCGGTTGCAGACCGCCTGGCGGCAGCCGGAAAGTTCGGCGCCGATGAGGTGATCGACGTGTCTGGCCGTGGCTCGCACGACGTGGTGGCGGCGGTGCGGGGGCTGGCGCCGCCCGATGGTGTCGACGCGGTGATCGAGGTATGCGGCGATGCGGCCGTGATCCCGGACGGCCTGGCAATGCTGCGCACCGGCGGCCGCTATACCCTCGGCGGCATCGTCACGCCCCACGCCGACGTCACCTTCGATGCCAACCTCCTGGTGAACAAGTGGATTACCCTGCGCGGTGTCCACAACTACCACCCGCGCCACCTGATACAGGCGCTGGATTTCGTCGCGGCCAACCGCGACCGGTTTCCCTTCGCCGAGATTGTCGACGCCACGTTCACGCTCGACCAGCTCGACGAGGCATTTCGCCGTGCCGCGGAGCGCACCGTGCTGCGCGCCGCGGTCGTTCCGTGACGCCGGATGGCTGACATGGCGGCATCAACGACGGCGGCTCCCGACCTGGCATTCGAGCCACGGGGACTGTTTATCGGCGGCGACTGGGTCGCCGCCCACTCCGAACGCATCATCACCAGCATCAACCCGTCCAACGGCGAGGTGCTCGGTGCGGTGCCGCTGGCGGATGAGCGCGACGTGGACCGGGCGGTAGCCGCGGCGCGGGCCGCCTTTCCGGCCTGGGCGGCGCTGCCGGTGACGCGCCGTGCCGAGTACCTGTGCCGGCTCGCCGATGCCGTCGAGCGGAACGCCGACCACCTGGCGCTGATGGACGCCGTGGACAGCGGCAACGCGATCTCCGGCATGCGCGGTGACATGGATTGGACCGCGGATGCGCTGCGCTACTATGCCGGCCTGGTTACCGAGATCAAGGGCGAGACGATGTCGCGCGAGCAGGGCCACCTCAACGTGACCCTGCGCCAGCCGTACGGCGTCGTCGCCAGGATCAACCCGTTCAACCATCCGTTCCGGTTCTGCGCCGAGAAGGCGGCCGCGGCCCTCGCCGCCGGCAATACCGTGGTAATCAAGGGACCGGAGCAGGCACCGCTGTCGAGCCTGAGGCTGGGCGAGCTGTGCGCGGAGGTCTTTCCGCCGGGCGTCGTGAACATCGTGACCGGCGACGGCGGCACCGGATCCGCCCTGGTGCGCCATCGCGACGTGGCGCGGGTCGGATTCGTCGGCTCGGTGGAGACCGGACGCATCGTGGCCCGGCAGGCAGCCGAGGGCCTGAAGGAGGTCACCCTGGAGCTCGGCGGCAAAAACCCGATCGTCATTTTCCCCGACGCCGACCCCGCGCAGGCGGCGGCACAGGCAGTGGCGGCAATGAACATGAACCGCCAGGGCCAGTCCTGCTCCTCCACCTCGCGCGTGCTGGTGCACCGGTCGCTGCACGAGCAGGTACGCGCCGAGCTGGTCAGGGCCGCCGCCGCAATCCCGATCGGTCTGCCCTGGCTGGACGGCGCCGAAATGGGACCGATCGTGTCGCGGCCACAGTTCGAGCGAGTACTCGGTTACATCGAGTCCGGCCAAGCACAAGGCGCCAGGCTGCTGACCGGCGGCGGTCGGCCGGCCGCCCCGGAGTTGGCCAACGGCTTCTTTGTCGAGCCCACCGTATTCGACCGCGTGCAGCCGGAAATGCGCATCGGCAGCGAGGAAATCTTCGGGCCGGTAATGTCGGTCATGAGCTGGTCCGACTTCGACGAGATGATCGAGGTCGCCAACGGCGTGATGTACGGGCTGACGGCGTCGCTGGTAACCAACGACTTCGGCGCCGCCATGCGCGCGGCCGAGCGGCTGGAGGCGGGCTACGTGTGGATCAACTCCGCGGGCCGCTACCTGGGCGCACCCTACGGCGGCTGGAAGCAGAGCGGCATCGGCAAGGAGGAGTCGTTCGAAGAGCTGCTGAGTTTTACGCGCGTCAAGAACATCAACATGCGCTGGTAGCGGGCCGCGGCACGCGGTCTGACGGGACGCCAAGGACGCGGTATGATGCCGGCATGGCGACGCAAACGGTCAGCGCCGAGCGCGCGAATGCAGGCGTGGAACGCGCGCAGTTCGATCGCGACGGGTTCTCGATATTCCGCAACGTGCTGGACGCGGCGCTCATCGACCGCCTGCGCGAGGCCAGCGATGCGAGCCTGGCCGTGCAGGACGCACAGCACTTTGCCGAGCAGGTGGCCACCGGCAGCATGATCCTGGTAAACGGCCCGTTCATTGAGCGCTACCCGGTGTTCGCCGAGCTCATCGCCCATCCCGGGGTTCTGGGGGCGCTGGCGCGGCTCGGATTTCACGACCCGAAGTTCGGCCACGGGCGGGTGATCAGCAAGCCGCCGCACAGCCCGCCACTGTTCTGGCACGAGGACGGCCGCTTCTGGGACGACCCGGTGAGCTACACACCGGTCCCGATCCAGGCGTTCCTGATGTTCTACCTGACCGACACCACGCCCGAGAACGGCTGCCTGCGGGTGATTCCCGGCTCCCACCTGAAGCGCCACCCACTGCACGACCTGGTGCCGGAGTCGCACACGCACGACAACCGGCAGTACCACCACCCGGACGGCAACCCGGCGTTCGCACGCTACGACGACGAGGTAGACGTACCACTGCGCGCCGGCGACTTCGTGGCCGGGTACGGCACCGTGTTTCACGCCGCCCACGCCAACGCCAGCGACCGCCGCCGCACCTGCCTCACCATGTGGTACTACCCGGCGTTCCCGGACCTTCCCGAGCGGACGCAGGCATCGGTGGCGGCGGTCGAGCACGGCCTGCGACTCAGCGCCGCCGCACCGCCCGAACTCGCCGCACTGCTGCGGCCGCTCGACATTGTTTACGAAGGCGGCGCCGAACCGATCCCGACCAACTGGACCTCCCGCCTGCGGTAATCGGTGGCGCGCCCGCCGGTCCCCTACCCGTCGGCGTGCTGGTGGCGGTGGTGGACGTCGGAAACATGCGGGTGCTCATGTTCCACCGCGTCGTGCCGGTGCCGGTGCACGTGGGCAATCCAGGCGGGAAGCCCGGGGTGCTGGTGCAGGTGGTGGCCGTCGTTGTGGCGGTGCCAGTGCTCGTGCTCCTGGGCCGGGTGGCGGTGGCGATGGGCATGGCCTTCGCGCATCAGCACCAGCAGGCCCAGCACCAGGACCGCGGTGGCCGCGATCTGAATGGCGCCGAACGGCTCGCCGAGCACGACCACGGCAAGCAGCACGCCGAAAAACGGCGCGGCCGAGAACACCAGCTGCGCACGGGTGGCGCCGATGTTCTGGGCCGAGGCAATATACAGCACGATGCTCGCGCCGTAGGCGAGGGCGCCAAGCACCAGCGCGGCCACGGCGGTGCCGGCGGTGGCCTGCCAGGTGGCAACGCCCAGCCCGATGGCGAGGTTGGTGGCGCCGGCCACCAGCCCCTTCCACAGCGTGGTCTCCTGCGGGGTCAGCCCGTCGATCAGTGAGGTAAAGTGATTGTCGAAGCCCCAGCAGACGCAGGCCAGCGCCACCAGCAGCCCGGGCAGCAGCCCGGCGGACTGCTCCTCCCACGACAGCAGGGCCGCGGCGGCCACCACCAGCCCCGCACCCATCCAGGCGCGGCCGGTCAGCTGGTCGCGGAACAGCACCACGCCCAGCACGGCGGTAGCGACCAGCTCCAGGTTGAGCCACAGTGATACCGACGCGGCCGCGGCCAGCCGCAGCCCCAGCAGCAACAGCACCGGCCCTGCCATGCCGCCCAGCACCACCGCCCCGGCCAGCCGTAGCTGGTTGGCGCGGTCCAGGCGCGCGAGCCGCTGCCCTACCCGCCTGCCCCCCCCGCCGGGCCGAGCGGTGGCGGGTGGGCGCGGCCGGGGCGCGGGAGCCGCTGCACTCCCCGCCTGCGAATCGCAAACGGGCTCACCCCCAGCGCCGCACCCAGGTAGAGCAGCCCCGCCAGCTGGAACGGGCTTACCTGGTCCAGCAGCAACTTGCTCAACGGCGTCGACGCCCCGAACAACAGCGCCGAAACCAGGGCCATGGCTACCCAGAACGTCATCCCGCGGTCACGCTACCACGCACAGCGTCGGCGCGCAGAGCGTCGGCGCTCCGTCCGCCGCCGATCACGGCTCGGCCAGCTCAACAATCCGCGTGCCGGCAGTCGTTGCACAGGCCGTACAGGGTTATTTCGTGCCCTTCGGCGAGGAAGCCGTCGGGAGCGAGAGACTCGACGCCGCGCAGGCAACCGCCCACCTCCCACAGTGCGTTGCATCCACGGCACAGGAAGTGGTGGTGGTGCGGCTTTTCGGCACGCTCATAGCGGGGCCGCGGGGCGGGGACCCCGACCCCGCGCAACCAGCCCGGCGTCTCCCAGTGGCCGGGGGGGGGGGGGACGGCAGGCCGGGAACCTCGACCGTGCGCAACCAGCCGGACTTCTCCAGGTCGCGGATGGCGCGGTACACGGTGGCGATGCCGAGTTGGGGCAGGTGCTCGCGGGCCGCCTCGTACAGCTCGGTGGGGCTCAGCGGACGGTCGTACGATTCGATGACCGCCTGAATCGTATCACGCTGCCGGGTTTGCCGCTCCATGGCCCTCCTCGCTTGGCGCGGCTCGCAGGGCACGATCCAGCGCCGAGATGATCAGGAACACGACCACGCACACCAGGGCGATGGCCGCCCCCGATGCTACGCTCAGGTGGTAGGAAATGTACAGGCCGACCACGCCCGAGAACATGCCGATTGCGGCTGCGACCAGGACTGCGTGATGGAACCGGCGCACCACCTGCAACGCCGCGGCGGCCGGCGCAACCATCAGGGTCACCACCAGCGCGATGCCGATGGTCTGCAGCGCCACGGCGATGGCCAGCGCCATCAGCACGAACTGTAGCGCGGTGAGCATCCGGCTGTTCAGGCGCAGTGCCGCCGCGAACACGCGGTCGAAGGTGACCAGGACCATTTCCTTGTAGAACAGGGCCACGACCACGACGATGATCGCCACGACCACGCCGATGCGGATCAGGTCGGTGCGGCTCACGCTCAGCACGTTGCCGAACAGGAAGTGCACCAGGTCCACGGCGAAGCTGCGCACGGTGGAGATGATCACGATGCCGAGCGCAAACATGCCGGAGTACACCACCCCGACCGCGGCGTCCTCGCTTATGCGGAACCGCCGGACCAGCGCAGACATGCCCAGCGCGGTAAGGATCGCCGTGCCCGTTGCCCACCAGAACAGGCGGTCGCGGGACAGCCCGCCAACCAGGTAGCCGACCGCGATCCCCGGCACCAGCGAGTGGGCGAGCGCGCTGCCGATGTAGGACATGCCCCGCAGCACGGCGAAGGTACCGACCAGCGCACACGCCGCGGCGACCATGGTCACCGCCAACAGCGCGCGCACCACGAACGGGTAGCCGAGCGGAACGATCAGCAGCTCGTTCACGGCAGAGCGCGCATTCGGACCGGGCCGGCAACTCCCACCGGGACGCCGTGGTCGCAGTGACTGTCCGGCAGCGCGTACTGCTTGCCGTCGGCGTCGATGCGGCGCAGGTTGCTGCCATACGCCTCGGCGAGCCGCTCGGCCACCAGCACCTCGGACGCAGGCCCGTATCCGATCAGCCGCCGATTCATCAGCGCCACGCGCCCGATGCGCTCCGCCACGCCGAGGTCATGGGTGGCGAGCATGACAGTCACGGTGTTTCCCAACGAGCCCAGGGTCGCCTCGAGCTGGCGGTGGGCGTCGGCGTCGAGCCCGACGAACGGCTCATCGAGCATCAACAGTTCCGCCTGTTGGGCGAGCGCGCGAGCGATGAACATCCGTTGCCGCTGACCGCCCGAGAGTTCGGCGATCTGGCGGCGCCGCAGCGGCGAGATAGCAACACGCTCCATGGCCGCGGCGACGATGGCCCGGTCGGCGCGGCGCAGGTATCGGAAGTACCCGACGCGGGCGATACGGCCCATCGCCACCACGTCCTCGACCGTGGCCGGAAACCGCCAGTTGAGGTCGGCGTTCTGCTCGATGTAGGCGATGCAGACGTGCCGGCCGGGATCGCTGCCGTAGATCCGGACGCGGCCGGCGGCGGGCCGGTGGACGCCCGCCAACACCTTGAACAGCGTGCTCTTGCCCGCGCCGTTGGGACCGACTACCGCGATGCGCTGACCGGCATGCACTCGCATCGACACCGCTTCGATGGCGATGCGGCCGTCGTAGCCGGCGGACACCGAGTCGACCTCGAGCAGTGCGGTCCCGGGCGCGTGGGGAGACTCTCGGCCGCTGATTCGCATCGCTTCCGGAGCCTACCCCATTTCCGCGCTCAACGAAAACGATTCCCCGTTATCACCGGTTATCACCGGCTGTCACCGTGCTACCAACACGGTCACCCGTGGTTACTCGCTCAGTGCGGCGACGATACGCTCCACGTTGGTGCGCATGAACTCCAGGTAGCTGGCCGCCGGCCCGTCCGGCTCGCTCAGGGAGCCGGTATACACGGCAACCACCTCGATCCCGAGGTCGTCGGCGACCACCCGCGCCACCTGCGGATTCACGGTCGTGCCCACGAAGATTGCCGGTATCGCGTGCTCGGAGATTGCTTCGCGCAGGTCTGCAAGGTGGCGCGCGGACGGCTCGGACACCGTGCTGAATCCCGGGATGATGGCGTCCAGGACCGTGAACCCGTAGCGGTCGGCAAAGTACCCGAACACTTCGTGGTCGGTTACCAGGATACGCCGGTCGTGCGGAACGGTTGCTACCTGATCCCGAATCCACGCGTCCAGCCCGTCCAGTTCGCCGACGAAGGTGTCTGCGCGCCGGGCGTAGTCCGCACCGTGCTCGGGATCGATCTCGGCGAGCGCTTCGGCTATTTCGGCGGCCCACACGGCGACCAGCGTCGGATCCATCCACACGTGCGCGTCGAACTCGCCGTGATCGTGGTCTTCCTCGTCGTCGTCGTGGCCTTCCTCATCGTCGTCATGGTCTTCCTCATCGTCGTCGTGGTCTTCCTCGTCGTCGTCGTGGTCTTCCTCGTCGCCGTCGTGGTCTTCCTCGTCGTCGTCGTGGCCATGTTCGTCTTCGTGTTCCTCCTCGTCATCGCCGTCCATCATCCGCCGCAGAGACAGATGCGCAGACAGATCGACGATCAGGCGCGGCGCGGCGCTGGCGATCAGGTCGCCGAGAAAGTCGGCTTCCAGCCCGGCGCCGTTGATAAACACCACATCCGCGTCCGCTACCTGCCGCGCGTCGCGGGGGGTCGCCCGAAACGCATGCGGATCGGCGTCGAGTGGCAGCATCACGTACAGGGACAAGCGGTCTCCACCGACCGTGGCGACGATGTCGCCGACGATATTGGTGGTGGCGACTGCCGCGATGCCATCGGTGTCCGCCGACTCCCTGCTTGGCTCACCCCAGGCGAGCGTGCCTGCCAACAGAACGATCAGGGCAACGAGCGCCCTCGTAATGCAACGATACATGCGCCGATATTAACGATAATGCGTTATCGTAGTCAATATCAGGCTAGGTGGAGGGCAGCATGCGGGCGGCAGCCATCCCGGCAGCGGTGGCCAACAGGCAACCGCCCACGTTCAAGCCGGCATTGGCGAGCAGTGCCTGCCACCGGCCGGTTTGCCAGAGCTGAACCGATTCGTAGCTGAACGCCGAGAACGTGGTAAAGGCGCCAAGGAAACCGGCCATCACCAGGAGCCGAACCGCACCGGAAGCCAGCAGCCTGCTGCCAGCCGCGCCCGCCAGGAACCCGATCGCCAGCGACCCGATCACGTTCACCGCCAGGGTACCGGCGGGAAACTGCTCCACGCGTGCGCCGATCCAGCCGGACAGCAGAAACCGTCCGAGCGCCCCGAAGAAGCCGCCGATCCCCACCAGCACCCCGTCGCGCAGCAGGTCGCTCATCCACCCTCCCTGTTGTGCTGCCAGGCCAAACCGGTCAGCGCGGAGCTGACGCGCCACAGGTCGGTGGCCAGGCGCGTGTCGCCGGTCGCGGCGGCAGGACGGGTCTGCCTCCGATTGACAAAGTAGCAGCCGCTGACGCTGGCCACTTCCGGCGCCAGCGCAAGGTGCACCGGGGTGCGGGCGCCGTCCGCGACCGGGGCGCCGCCGCCGAAGTTCACGTGCAGCAGCTTGGTGTCGATAACGCCCGGATGGAGGAAGTTGGCGGTGACCGCGGCAGGATCGAGGCGGCGCGCCAACTCGCAGGTGAACAGCGCATTGGCGAGCTTGGAGTTGGAGTACGCCTGCCAGCCGTCGAAACCATCTTCCATCTGCAGATCGTCAAAGTCGATGCGCCCGCTGGTGTGCACCCCCGAGCTGACGTTGACGATGCGCGCCGGCGCGCTGTCGCGAAGCCGGTCAAGCAGCAGGTTGGTCAGCAGGAACGGGGCCAGGTGGTTGACGGCGAACGTGCTCTCGTAACCGTCCTTCGTGGTGCGGCGCCGCCGCACGGCGATGCCGGCGTTATTCACCAGCACGTCGAGCCGCGGGCTGGTGCGCAGGACCTGCGCCGCCAGCGCCCGCACCTCCTCCAGGGACCCGAAGTCGCCGGCCACCGCGGTTACGTTGCGGTTGCCGGTGGCCGCCGCGATCTCCCGCACCGCCGCATCCGCGCGCCGTGCGTTGCGCCCGTGCACGATCACCGCGCAGCCGCGTTCAGCCAGTTCCCGCGCCGTGGCAAGGCCGATCCCGTCGGTGCTGCCGGTTACCAGTATGATTTTCGCGGTGTGGCTCCGTGCGGCTACGTGTATGGCGTGCGTCACAGCACCGCGTTCAGGTCGAGCGCGGCGTAGAATACGTCGACCCGATCCTCGTACAGGATGTGCAGGGTGCGGCCGTCCGGATCCAGTTCGGCATCCGGATACGCGCCCACGCCCGGATCGAGAATGACAATGCGCGAGAAGTCGTCTCCGCCGTTGTAGGAGACGTGCAGGGCGAGCGGGCTGCGCTGGGCCCTGCCGGGCAGCGACTGCATCACCGCGTTGGGATTGTTGAGAGCGATCACCACGCCGTTCGGCAGGGCGCGGACATGGCAGCGGGACGAGGGATTGGGCATGTTGGTCGGCTGCCACGCGCTCCAGGTCACGCCGCCGTCGGTCGACTTCGCGCTGTGGATCAGGCCCCAGCTATTGCGGATGAAGAATCGCAGCGTGCCGTCCGCGTTGGCGATCACCGCGGGTTCCCAGAGCGTGACGTCCGGCGGCCCGTAGCCGCTGCGGGTCATGTGCGGCGTGCGTCCGACGAGTTGCCAGCTCGTGCCGCGATCGCGGGTGATGAGCGCGCCGGCTTGGGTGAACCCCTCGTGATACGGGTTCAGCCGCCGCGGTCCGGTGCGGATGGCGATGGGGGCGAGATACGAACCGTCTGCCAGAGCAATCGTCTTGTTGTTGAGCATGAAGTCCGGACCGTCCGGCAGCACCTGCGCCGGCGCCGACCACGCCAGTTGGATGTCGGCGAGGTCGGCGCAGGTCATGTGGAAGTAGCTCCAGTCTCCGGTAGCGCGGAACTGGTCGTGGTGACCGTAGGTGAGATGGGTGATGCCGAGATCGTCGCGCCAGGCCATGGGGTCGCCGGCGCGCAGGTCGCCGGGCGGATCGGAAACCACCGTGGGCGGTTCCCAGGCCGCACCGCCGTCGAACGAACGGCTCAGCACCACGTGGTTGTCCGGATGCGGTTCCTTGTATCCGCCGGTGTACCAGGACGCCAGGATGGTCGAACCGTCGGTGGTGATGGTCCCGCAGCCGTTCCAGGGATGGTCGCGGTCGTGGCGGAAAATGATGCGACGATCCAGAAGATGGGCTGCATTGCTCATGGCCGCAGCCTATCACACCCGTGGCCGCGCCGAGCGACTGCACACGGACTTGACATTAGTTCGATGTTTCGCGAAATATATAAATATGGTGATCGAGGCCGACATTCCGCTCGCCGTCGAGGAGGCTGCGTCCACGTTTGCGGCCCTTGGATCCGAGCAGCGTCTTACCGTGTTGAATACGCTGGTGCGGGCCGGACCGGAGGGCCTTCCCATCGGGGAACTGGGTGAGCGCAGCGGGGTCACCGGCTCCACCCTGACGCACCACGTGCGCATCCTCACCCAGGCCGGGTTGTTGCACCGGGTCAAGCGCGGACGTTCCATTATCTGCGCGGCGGTGGCATTTCCACGCGTGCAGGCGCTGTCCGCCTATCTGCTGTCGGAGTGCTGCACCGATAGTTCCCATCCACACGAGTCCCATCCTCACGGGAGAGGCCCCCATGAGTAGTTCAGGTCAGGCCACGCAACCGGTCACCGTGCTGCCCGAAGTCAAGGCGGGGCCGGGTTGCTGCGCGACTTCGGCGGCGCGGCCCTCGCAGTCGCTGCGCCGGCTGTGGCGGCGGATCGACAAGGCGTGGCTGGCGATTGCGCTGATCCCGCCGCTGCTGGCGATCCTGGACCCGGGGCAGGTGTTGCCGGCCCTGCGGTTCGCCGGCGAGTCGATATTGCAAACCGCGATATTCATTGGCGCGGCGGTACTCGCGGTGGCCTGGCTGAAGGCGACCGGCGCCGAGGCGCTGTTGAGCAGGGCGTTCACGGGGTCGGAGTTGCACATGATCGCCATGGGAGCGCTGGTCGGCGGACTGGCCCCGTTCTGCTCCTGCGAGGTGATTCCGTTCATCGCCGCCCTGCTGGCAGTGGGGGCGCCGCTGTCGGCGGTGATGGCATTCTGGCTGGCATCCCCGCTGATGGATCCGGCAATGTTCCTGGTTACCGCCGGTACGCTCGGCACCGGATTCGCCGCTGCCAAGGCGGTGGCGGCGGTAGGATTGGGGCTGACTGGCGGCCTGCTGGTTAAGGCATGCGCCGGCAGCCGGCTGTTCGCCGACCCGCTCAAGGCGCACACCCCGGTGGGCGCGTGCGACTCCGGATGCGCCGCCGGAGACTGCGGGAATACGTTTCTCGGTCGCCCGCGGTGGGCGTTCTGGCGCGAGCAGGAGCGTCTGTTCGCGTTTCGCGACACCGCGCTGAAAAATGCGCTGTTCCTGGGCAAGTGGCTGCTGCTCGCCTACCTCGTGCAGGCGTTGATGCTGGAGTACGTGCCGGCGGAAGTGATCGCCTCGCTTCTCGGCGGCGACGGACTCGGTCCGATCGTGCTGGCGGCGGTCGTCGGTGCTCCGGCGTATTTGAACGGGTATGCTACCGTCCCGCTGGTCGATGCATTGCTGGAACAGGGTATGTCGAATGGCGCCGCGATGTCGTTCGTCCTCGCTGGCGGCGTGAGCTGCATACCGGCGGCGATCGCGGTTTGGGCCCTGGTCAAGCGGCGGGTATTCGCCGCCTATCTCGGCATCGCCCTGGTCGGCTCCATCATCGCCGGGCTTGCCTGGAACGCCATCGCCTGAACTTCGCTCTCCGGCGCGGCGGCCTCGTAGCAAGGCACTGGTCGCCGGAACCCGGTTCTCGTCATGGGTCAGCAACCCGCGTGCACGCCGGCGCGCTTCAGCACGGCGTGCAGCAAGACGTTGGCCCCGGCGATGCAGTCCTCACGGGTGGCATTTTCCTGCTCGCTGTGGCTGACGCCGCCTTCGCACGGGATGAAGATCATGGCGGTCGGTAGGCGCGCCGCCAAGTGGCAGGCATCGTGGCCGGCGCCGGATACCATCTCCCGCCACGACAGTCCCTGAGCCGCCGCGGCACCGCGCACCGCCGCGACACACCCAGGATCGAAGCGCAGCGGCGGCTGGTTGGCGATTTCGCGCAGGTCCAGCTCCAGGTTGTCGGCGGCGCAAATCGATGCTGCCTCCGTCTCGAGAGCGTCCTTCATCGCCGCCTGCCGCGTCTCGTCCTGATGGCGCAGGTCGACAGTGAACGCAACCCGGCCCGGAATGGTGTTGCGCGAGTTGGGATGCACTGCCAGCGAGCCTACGGTGGCGCTCGCTCCGGGCAGGTGGGCAAGGCCGATGCGGTTTACCGCCGCCACGATGCGCGCGGCACCGAGCAGCGCATCGCGCCGCTCCGCCATCGGCGTCGGGCCCGCATGCGCATCGTGCCCGGTCACCACCAAGTCGAACCAGCGTAGCCCGTTGGCGCCGGTCACCACGCCGATCGCCGTCCCCTCCCGTTCCAGGACCGGCCCTTGCTCAATGTGCAGTTCGAACCAGGAGTCCAGTTCCGTTACCGACACCAAGTCGTCGCCGCGGAAGCCGATACGCTCCAGCTCCGCCCCGAATGTACGCCCCTCGGTGTCGGCGGTGGCGTCCATGCGGGCGGCGTCGAAGCGGCCGGTGAACACGCCGGAGCCCATCATCGAGGGGGCGAAGCGGCAGCCCTCCTCGTTGGTCCACGACACCACCTCCAGGGGCCGCTCGGTTACCACGCCGTGGTCGTTGAGCGTGCGCACCACCTCCAGCGCGGCCAGCACGCCAAGCGCTCCGTCGAAGCGCCCGGCCGCCGGCTGGCTGTCGAGATGGCTGCCCGCCGCCACCGCCGGAGCAACGCCGCGGCGCCCGGCGCGGCGCGCGAAGATGTTGCCGGAGGCGTCGATCCGGACGCTGCAGCCGGCCTCCCGGCACCAGGAAATGAACAGGTCGCGGGCGGCGCGGTCGCCGTCGGTAAGCGCCTGCCGATTCACCCCGCCGGCCGGCGTGGCACCGATCTCCCCCATTCGCGACAGGCCGTCCCACAGCCGGCCGCCATCGATCCTCAGGTCGTTCACGGCCCCCAGTGTGCCACGACGGCGCGGCGCCAGCTACCGGGGCCGGAAACCCTGACAGTACCTGAGCTCAGCCGGGCACTGCTCTCAGCCGGCGAACTCCACGCCGTCGCGAGTCAGGTCGGCGATGGTCGCGCGCAACGCGGCGTCGAGAATCGCCACGACTTGCTCGATCTGATCCCGGGTGAGGATCAGCGCCGGGGACAACACCGAGAGGTTGCCGATCGGGCGCACAATCAAACCACGCTCCTGCGCCGCCCGGGCGATCCGGCGGCCGATGTCCACCGCCGCCGGGAACGGCGCCTTGCTGCGCCGGTCCTGCACGAGCTCCAGACACAGCATGAAGTGGCTGCCGCGCACATCGCCGACGATCGGATGCCGGCGCAGTGTCGACAACCGTTCGAGAAACAGCGGACCGAGGTCACGCACCCGTTCACATATGCGCTCCCGCTCCAGCAGCGCAATGTTGGCCAGCCCCACGGCGCAGGCGGCGGCGTGGCCGGAGTAGGTAAAGCCGTGTGCGAGCACGGCGCCGTCCGACCCCGTCCGCGCCAGCCCGTCGTACAGCCGGTCCGAGACGATTGTCGCCCCAAGCGGCAGATAGCCCGAGGTGATGCCCTTCGCGGTCACGAGCATGTCGGGCACCACGCCGAAACACGGCTCGCTCGCGAACATCTGCCCGAGCCGGCCGAACCCGGTTACCACTTCATCCGACACGTACAGAATGTCGTGCGCCGCGCACATCTCCTTCATGCGCCGGTGGTATCCGTGCGGCGCCACCAGTACGCCGCCGGCGCCCATGATCGGCTCGGCGAAGAAGCAGGCCACGTTGTGCGCTCCGAGTCTGGCCACCAAGCGCTCGAACTCGTCCACCAGGTAGTCGCAGTAGGCGCTCTCGTCGTCAATCCCGTCCGGCATACGGTAGCAGTTGGCCTCCGAAAGGTGATGCACCAAGCCGTCGGCGAACTGAAAACCGCGCTTGTCGCCCGTCTTTCCCGACAGGGTCGCCGCCAGGAACGTGCTGCCGTGATAGGCGTTGCGCCGTGAAATGAGGTAGCGCTTGGATGGCTTCCCGATGCGGTCATGGTAGAAGTGGGCAATGCGGGCGGCAGTGTCATTGGCGGTGGAGCCGCCGGTGCTGTAGAAAACGTGGTTGAGATCGCCCGGCGCCAGCTCGGCCAGCCTGGCGGCCAGCTCGGTGGCCGGCGGATTGGCCAGGTTGGTGAAGTAGGAGTACTGCGGGAGGCGCGCGAGCTGCTCGGTGGCGGCGTCGATCAGTTCCCGCCGGCCAAAGCCAACGTTGGCGAACCACAGCCCCCCGATACCGTCCAGGAAGCGCCGGCCGGTCGCATCCCACACGTAGGCGCCCTCCCCGCGTACCATGGTGGTGGAACCGGTTCGGGTCCACTCGGCAAAATCTGTCCACGGGTGGATACAGTGATCGAGATCCGCCCGGCGCAGCCGCGCCGCGTCAGTGTGCATGGTCCTCCTCGGGTGACGGCATCGACGTCCAAGGGCCGCCTCATGTGCCAACCTCGGCATTCAGCTTGGCGCGGCGGCATGCCGCGGTAAATGTCCCCAAGGGGACATTAACGGGCTCAAGGCGCCTCGGTACGGTTGCCGTTACCCGCTGGGTACGATTGTCGCTGTCGCAGTCGGTTGTCGGGCGCATCACGATACCTTGCTGGCGAAATCCGGTACTGCAGCGGGCCAACACAACCCACGGACGGGGAGGAACTACGATGCACGGAAAGAATTGGCTGGGATGTGCGCTCGCGCTGGTATTCGCGGCGGTGCACGCTTTGGGGTCGCCGGCGGACGAGGCGCACTCGTCCGAGGAACTCGTCCTCAACGTTTACAATTGGTCCGACTATATCGCGGAACACACGATCGCCGATTTCGAAGAGCGCACCGGGATCAAGGTAAACTACGATGTCTTCGACTCCAACGAGGTGCTCGAGGCGAAGCTGCTGGCCGGCAATAGCGGCTACGACGTGGTGGTTCCGGCCGCAAGCTTCCTGGAGCGCCAGATCACGGCAGACATCTTTGCCGCGCTCGACAAGGAGCGGTTCGAGAACTATGGCAACCTCGACGCCGCGATTCTCGAACGCGTAGCCGCTCACGATCCCGGCAACGAGCACGCCATCCCATACATGTGGGGCACCACCGGCTTCGGCTATAACGTCGCCAAGGTGCGCGAGATCCTGCCTGACGCCCCTACCGACAGTTGGCGCATGCTGTTCGATCCGGACGTGGTCGCAAAGCTGGCGTCCTGCGGCGTCACCGTGCTCGACGCCCCGACCGAAGTGTTCGCCAACCTGATGGGTTTTCTGGGGCGCGATCCGAACAGCGAGGAGCCCGCCGACCTTGAGGTTTTCACCGAGCACATGCTGCGGATCCGGCCGCACATCAGGTACTTCCACTCCTCCCAGAACATCAACGACCTCGCTAACGGTGAGATCTGTGTCGCCATGGGCTGGAGCGGTGACATGTTGATCGCACGCGACCGGGCAGCGGAAGCGGGTCAGGGCATTGAGATAGCCTACACCATCCCCCGGGAGGGAGCGGTGATCTGGTTCGACAACCTTGCAATACCGAATGACGCACCGCACCCGGACAACGCTCATCGGTTTCTGGATTATATGATGGAGCCGGAGGTAGCCGCGGCGATCTCGAACTACGTGTTCTACGCGAACGCCAACCACGCTTCGCTGCCCTACGTGGACGAGGAGGTGAAGAGCGATCCTGCAATCTATCCCTCGGCCGATGTCAAGGGAAACCTGTTCGCCGACCTGGCGGATTCGGCCGACTTTACGCGGCTTCTCACGCGGGCCTGGACTTCCGTGAAGACCGGCCGCTGATTCCGACGGGGCGGCGCCGGCCGCGTGCCGCCCGTCGGTGGCCGCCGCCGCCGCTCGGAGGTACGGTGGTGACCGAGGACAGCACGATGAACGACCCGCGCCCCCGCCTCGCCGCCGGAATTCGGCCCGCTCCTGACGAACCGGCACAACCCTACGTTCGTGCAGAGGGGGTGACCAGGAAATTCGGAGAGGTCGCCGCGGTCGACGACGTAACCCTGGAAATCTACCGTGGCGAGGTGTTTTGCCTGCTCGGCGGCTCGGGCTGCGGCAAGACCACGCTGCTGCGCATCCTCGCGGGCCTGGAGCCGGCGACCACCGGCAGGGTGCTGATCGACGGGGAGGACGTGACCGGCACCCCGCCCTTTCGGCGCCCGGTCAACATGATGTTCCAGTCCTACGCGCTGTTCCCGCATTTGTCGGTGCGCAACAACGTCGCCTTCGGCCTGCGGCAGGACGGCCTCCCGTCGCGGCAGATCAACCGCCGGGTCGCATCGATGCTCGAACTTGTCAAGCTCGGACCGTTCGCGCGCCGCAAGCCGCATCAGCTCTCCGGCGGCCAGCGCCAGCGTGTCGCGCTGGCGCGAGCGCTGGTCAAGCAGCCCAAGCTGCTGCTGCTCGACGAGCCGCTCGGTGCGCTGGATCGGCAGCTCCGCGAGGAGATGCAATTCGAGCTGATCAACATCCAACAGACGCTCGGCATCACCTTCGTCGTGGTAACCCACGATCAGGAGGAGGCCATGACGCTGTCCAGCCGGATCGGCGTGATGCACGCCGGCCGGATCGTCCAGACCGGGACCCCGACGCAGATCTACGAGTACCCGCGCTCGCGATTCGTGGCACAGTTCGTCGGTTCGGTGAACCTGTTCGAGGGCAGGGTTGAAGAGCGCGCACCGGACCACGTGCTGATCGCGTCCGAGAAGGCGGGCTGCACGCTCGCCGTCGAGCACGTCGCGCAAGTCGCCGTTGGCGCCCCGGTCGCGGTCGCGGTGCGCCCGGAGAAGCTGGTAATGGCGCACGAGCCGCCCGGCCACGAGTACAACCATATCCCGGCGATAGTCGACGAGGTAGCCTACCGGGGTGGACTCTCGATCTACAAGCTGCGTATAGCGACCGGGCACACGTTGCACCTTACGCAACCCAACCGGGACCGCGCGACCGTGCAGCGCCCTGCCGCGCACGATGCGGTGTTCGTATCGTGGCACCCGGCGAGCGGTGTGGTGCTCGACTCATGAGTGGCCGCGTGCCGAGCGGGCGCGCGCTGGTGATCGTCGGGCCGTACCTGTGGCTGCTGCTGTTTTTTCTGGCGCCGCTCGCTATCGTGCTGAAAATCGCATTTTCCGAGGCCTTGATTGCGCAGCCGCCCTATGCACCGTTGTTCGCCAGGAGCTCGGACGGTGCCCTGACGATCCAACTCAACTTCCACAACTTCCTGTTTCTGGTGCGCGACGATCTCTATTTTCGCGCGTACCTCAACTCGGCAAGAATCGCCCTGATCGCAACCCTGCTCTGCGTCGTGCTCGGCTACCCGGTCGCCTACGGCATCGCGCACGCGTCGCCGGCGGCCCGCAACGTACTGCTGATGCTGGTCATCCTGCCGTTCTGGACCTCGTTCCTGCTGCGCGTCTACGCCTGGATCGGGATCCTCAAGAACAACGGGCTGATCAACAACCTCCTGATGGCAGTTGGAATCATCGACCAGCCGCTGGTAATGATGCAAACCGACTTCGCCGTCTACCTCGGTATCGTCTACTCGTATCTGCCATTCATGATCCTGCCGCTGTACGCCAGGCTGCAGCGTCTGGACCATACCCTCTGGGAAGCAGCCGCCGACCTCGGCTGCCGGCCCCACAAGGCGTTTCTTACGGTCATCCTGCCGCTCTCGCTTCCCGGCGTGGTGGCCGGTTCGATGCTGGTGTTCATCCCTGCGGTAGGCGAATTCGTAATCCCGGCGCTGCTCGGCGGGCCGGACACCTTGATGATCGGACGGGTGCTTTGGGATGAGTTCTTCGCCAACCGCGACTGGCCGGTGGCCTCGGCGGTTGCGATTGCCGTGCTGATCCTGCTGGTGGCGCCGATCACCGTGCTGCAGTTCACCCACGGGCGGGAGGCGGAGCGTTGAGAACCGGCCGCTCCGCGTTCGTGATGGTGGCGATGGCGCTTTGCTTGGCCTTCCTCTACCTGCCGATCGTCTCGCTGGTCGTCTATTCGTTCAACGCATCGAAGCTGGTCACGGTATGGGGCGGGTTCTCTGCGCGGTGGTATGGGGAGTTGCTGCGCGATGCGCAGATTCTGCGCGCGGCGTGGTTGAGCCTGCGCATCGCGGTGGTGACCGCGACCGCCGCCGTGGTCCTCGGCACGCTGGCCGGCGTGGCGCTGGCACGCATGGGTCGCTTTCGCGGCAGGATCCTGTTCAGCGGTATGACCTCGGCGCCGCTGGTGATGCCGGAAGTGATCACCGGCCTGTCGCTGCTGCTGCTGTTCGTGGCGCTGGAAGACTTGATCGGGTGGCCGCGCGGCCGGGGTGTCACCACCATTACCATCGCCCACATCACCTTCTCCATGGCGTACGTGGCGGTGGTGATCCAGGCGCAACTCGCGAACCTCGACCCGTCGCTCGAGGAAGCGGCGCTCGACCTGGGAGCGCGTCCGGCGAAGGTGTTCCTCGTCATCACGGTACCGGTCATAGCTCCGGCGCTGGTGTCCGGCTGGCTGCTCTCCTTCACGCTGTCGCTGGACGATCTCATCATCGCCAGCTTCGTCGCCGGGCCGGGTTCGAGCACCCTTCCGATGGTCGTCTTTTCCAAGGTCCGCCTCGGCGTGAGCCCCGAAATCAACGCCCTCGCCACCTTGTTCGTTGTGGTGGTCTCCATCGGGGTCATCGCCGCGGGAGCCCTCACCAGCCGCGCACAACGGCGGCGCAGCCGCGATGCTCAAGGAGCGATCGCACCTCCCTTTGGATGACCGGCCACCCCGGTAGGCTGCTCGGCCGTGCAACAATGAATGCCGCCACCGGCGAAGTTGATGGCGCTCGGATCGATCTGCAGCACGGTTCGCCCCGGGTAGGCGGCCTCGAGCGTGGCAGCAACGGCGTCGTCCTTCTCGGCGTGGCCGTACTCGGGTGCGATGACCAGTCCGTTGGTCACCAGGTAGTTGGCGTAACTGGCCGCCTTCACCACGTGGATGGGACTGCCGTGCGGGAATGCCGGAACGTCGGCCGGGTAGTCGAGTTCGGCCAGCCACTGATACATGGGTTCGCCGGGCTCCAGCGCACGGTATTCGACCTCCGGCACGGGAAGCTGCACCACCGCGAACGGGTTGCCGCGCTGATCGGTCGCCTGCCTCAGGGTACGGGCGATTGCGGTGGAACAAGCGTAGTGAAGTGCCGCTAGCGGGTCGCGTGCCGCCTCCTCCGGGGTTGCCTGCGCCAGGATGATCTCGCGCGGCCCCGCGAACCTCACCAGTTCGTCCAGGTGACCACCGGTCGTCTGTGGTCCATAGAGCAGAATAGTGTCGCCGGCTGCGTCGCGGTAAGGGATCGGGCCCCAGGTCGAATGCAGGTCTACGCCCGGGCCGCTGTCAAGCCGGATGACGTTGGTGATGCCGAGCGCTTGCCGGTAACCGCGGTCCAGGCCGGTGTGCGCGGCGCCGGGATTGCGCGCGCCCTCCACGGTGCGGGACACCAGCATGGTGCCCTGCCCGTTGACGATTCTGTCTCCCCCTTCACTGACGAAATCGACCGCCGCCACCGCCTCCACGCCGAGATGGTCGGCGACCCGGTCGGGAACGCGGGACATGGCTACGGATACCGGATCCGATGCGGTCGCGTATCCCCACTGATTCTGCCGGAACCGCGCTATCTGCAACTGGTTCGCGCCGTTGCGCGTGAACGTCGGCCCGTAGTCCCGCAGCCAGATGTCCACCTGGTCGATGTGCACGAACTTGACGCGGAAGCCCGTGGCAAAGCCGTTCGCGGCCAGCCAGCGCCGGGCGTCCTGCTCTCCCGACCGGTCCGTGCACATGAGTTGCACGTCGATGCCGTGAGCGGCGAGCGTGGAAATGATCCTGGCAATCGGCGGCCGCGTATCGAGTTCGGCATCCTGGTACCACTGATCCTTGGGCCACCCCATCCAAACGGCCGCCTGAGGCTCGAAATCCGCTGGCATGACGTGGTCGTCGGTTCGGTCGAAATCCCGTGTCACCCGTTCGCCGACCATTCTCATTGACTATCTCCTTCCCGCACGACAGGGTATCGCGACGCTGCTCGAGGGAAAATGTCCCTCAGGAGACACTGTCCGCGCGCTGACTTACGAGCGCGGACACCGGGGCATAGCCGATGCCGCGCAAAAAGCGGGCGAACAGCGCGGACTGCGAAGTGATGTTCAGCTTGCGGTAGATGTTCTTGCGGTGGTTCTTGACCGTGCCCACGGCAATGGCGAGCTGCCAGGCGATCGACTTCGACGAGTGCCCCTTCAGGATCAGCGCCACAATCTCGCGTTCCCGTGCCGACAACGCCGCGAACCCGCTTTGCTGCAGCGTGTCGTCGAGCGTCACGAGGGCCCCGGCGGCAGCGGTGAACTGCTCCGCATCCCACTGGCGAGCGAGCAGAGCCTCGATCACCGCCATCCACGACTGCAGGCGCTGAAAGCTGCGGACGGAGAACGGCGCAGTGCGGGCGGCGCGTCCGAGCGACACGAAGATATGCGACTCGTCGCGGCGGGGCACGAAGATGCCCACCTCGTCGACCAGCCGGGTATCGGTGTAATAGGTAGAGAAGTACTCCGACTTGCGGAAGTGATCGGGTTGAATCTCCTGCAGCCTGATCACCCGGCGCTCGAGGCCGCCGGACAGGAAGTCATAAAACGGATCGAGCAGGTAGGCGCGGCGCAGGTAGGCGTCCACCACCGCCTCGTGCCGCTCCGGACGGATATCGTCGTACAGCAGCACGGGCGCGCGGCCCGGTGCGAGCAGCGTCACCAGACAAGAAGTGAACGGCAGCACGGCGTTCACGAAGCCGAGTATGGCCGCCGGTCCTTCCGCACGCCCGGCCTGCCGCGCAGCCCGCCCAAGCAGCGCAATTGACGCTTGGTCGAGAAGCGCGGACGGGATTGATCGTGCCGTCACGGTCACGAACCATCAGACGGCCCGGCACCCCCATCTGCAGACTCGACCGCCCGGGAAGCCAGCAGGCGTCCACCGAGGGTAGAGGGTGAGATTACCTGGTCGACGCCCAGCTTGCGCACCTTGTCGACGTTCTCCTCATCCTCGATGCGGACCAGAATCGCGAACCGCGCACCCGGCGTGTCGTCGCGCACATCCTTGGCATTGACCGCCGTCAGGGTGTTCATGGAGTCGGCGTCGTAGGTTGCGATCACCGCTTGCGCCGTGACGACGTTGGCGTCCAGCAGGGTTTCGCGCAGCGTGGGATCCCCTTCCAACACGTCGTGGCCCTTCGCGCGCAGGAGTTGCACTATCCGCTCACGGTCGTCGATGGTCACCACCGGCACGCCGCGATCGCGCAGCTCATCGACCACGCTCTGCGCCACCCCGCTCCAGCCGCACACCACGACGTGGTTGCTCATCCGTTGAAATCGCTTCACCAAGCTCATCACCCCCTTCATGCGCCCTTCGACGATGGGACCGAGTGTCACCGACAGCGCCGTTATGAACAGCGTCACGCCGATCAGAAACAGCGACACCACGAACCAGCGTGCATCGCTGCCGACCGGGTACATCTCGGCAACGTCGAAGTCGTAGCCAAGCGTGCTGTAAGCGAACAGCGCGAAGTACGCGGCGTCGGTCCAGCCGTCGATGCCGTGGAACTGGTCGCGCAGCAGGTAGGAACCGACAATGCCGTACGCCACGGCCAGCGCCACCGCGATCCCGGCTACCGCCTGTCCGTAGCTGATGCGCCGCGCGGCGCGCACCGAGAAGGTGCGGTGGAACGCGAGCAGCGCGGCGATCATCAGCAGCGTGAACGCCAGCGCGTAGATTCCCTGCCCGCCAATCCAATGCGGCCCGTTCGTTACCAGCACCGCCGCCAGCAGGAGCAGCGCGGCGATCCAGGCGCGGCGGCGGCGCTCCAGCAGCCCCTTGGCAAGCAGAATGAGGAGGATTCCAGTCAGGATCCGTGCCAAGCCGGACACCTCGTCTCCGCTGTCGTTGCGGATCAGGACGACTTCGGGCGCCACCAGGCGCCCCACACCAAGGGCCAATTGCAGCAGACCGTGGATGGCGATCACCAGCGCAAACCACATGGATGCGCGCGGCAGTCGAATGCGCCTGCGCTCGACGGCTTTGTCGCTTCGATCCATCGCCTGCACGTTACGCCGGATGCCGCCGGGTTCGCTACCGAGCGCGGCTGCGCCGGCTTTGGTCACGCGGCAGGTAGCGCCATCGATCGACCGTTTCGGTGCGCGCCTCCGGGGCAATCTGTCGCGTCGCACCCGTGGACACCGTTACATGGGCGGCTTCGGCGGCGCGTGCGCGGATGGCGGCCAGGACACCGGCGGCGGTCGCGGCGTCGCGGCACACCAGGAAACAGGCGCCGCCGCCGCCCGCGCCGCTGAGCTTGCCGCCCGTTGCACCGGCGGCACGGCCCGCGTGCAGCAGCCGCTCCTGGGCCGGGTCGCCCAAGCCGAGTTCGGAGAGCATTCGCTGCGCCTGATCCGCCACCGCGCCAAGCGCCGCCGCGGGGGGGCCCGGTGCGAACAGGATTGCCTTTGCCTCGATGCTGCACTGACCGAGGCGGCGCAGCGTTTCGCGGGTTGCAGAGTCTCCGCCGCGCACCCGTTGCCCCACCGCCTCGACGTGCGCTTTGGTGTCGCCGCGGCGCGGCACGGCGGCCACCACCAGGTGCAGCTCCGGGACCGACACCGGTTCGTAGGCCGGCAGCGCGCCGACGCCGCGCTGCCAGGTCAGGAATCCGACTCCCGGATAGGTGGCGAGGCCGGTGTCCGCCCCCGACGGCGTGCCGTGAAACACGCGCTCCCGTTCATGGGCGCCATGCCACACTGACGCGGCAGAGGGCGGAGGCGCGGCGGCGGTGATGGCACGTTCCGCGGCGACACACAAAGCGGCGCTGGATCCGAACCCGAGCGCGACCGGAATCTGCGAGCGCACTTCGACGACGGCAGGCAGGTGCACTGCGCTTGGCACGGCGCCAGGCGCTGCGCCAAGCGCTGCGGTGAGCGGCGCCGGCAGCGGCGGGAAGCGCTCGATGGGCGGGCCCGACGCCGAGTGGCTGATCGCGGCGACCGGCGCGATTGTCAGCTCCATCGTCCAGGGCAGACCGATGCCGAGGGCGGGATGGCCGTATACCGCCGCGTGCTCGCCGAACAGAAGCAATTTGCCGTGCGCGCGTCCGGTCAACTTGACAGGCACCGTCATCGCCATGCACCGCTGCGGCCCGACGCCCGCGTATGCCGCTCATTTCGCCACCCGCGGCCACGAGAACGAGTGCCCGGAGCGCGCCGGGCGGATGCTACTGCCGGGTGAGCCAGCGCATCCCTCCTTCTGCCTGACGCAGCGGCGATGCGTACGGCAGCGCGGGCGGCGGCGTACCCGCCGGCGCAGCGGCGATGCCCAGTTCGCCGCCCGCGCCAACCGGCTTGGCCACCCAGCCGCGCTCGCGAAACCGGTCCAGACGGTCACGAAGTCCAGTTGGTTCGACGGCCACGCCGATCCGTTCACCGAGCCAACGGGTCAACTCGCCGCCGGCCTCGATTGCCGTGCAGCACGCCTTCGCGCCGCCGGCTGCCAGAAACTGCTCGACCAGCGCGCGCGAGCGCTCGCGAAACCGGGCCGCCGGCCCCGGCTCGCGCTCTCGCCACTCCTCGTAGCGGGCCACGGCGCCCGGAGTAGCCAGGGGATCGGCCCCCTGCACCAGGTAGAGGTTCGGCAACGCGCGCGGGCGCCACGGGGTCACGACCGGCGCAGGTCCGCCGGCGAAGCGCACTACCCCACCCCACACCGAGGTCGCCACGTCGTAGCCGCTGCCGCGCCCGCCCTGGGCGGCCCGATGGGCGGCCAGCGCCGCTGCCAGCACGCGCCGCCGTGCGTCATCCCGGCCCGCGTCGCTGGCGGTAGCGTCCGGTGCAAGAGCGCGCGCGTCGCGGTGCCGGCCCGTCACCAGGAGGGCGGCCACCGCGACCGCCACGGCTGCACTCGACCCAAGACCCAGCTTCCCATGCGGCCCGGCAAAGTCGGAGGAGTCGACGGACATCGATCCCGTGGGCGGCCCGCACTCCGCTACCAGGGCGGCGAACAGCGGCGAATCGCAGCCCGCCGGTGTCCACGTAAATCGGCACGCGCCCATTTGGCCGGCGATGCGGGGCGGCCCGCCGGCATCGAACGTAGCGCGTACCTCGGGGTGCAGCGCCACCGCTACGCCCGGGGCGCCCGGCTCGGTGACGGCGTATTCGCCGAGCAGCAGCACGCTTCCCGGCACCGCCACGGTGCGCTCCTCAGCCAACGATGCAGGGCCCCGGACCGGGCGCCGTCTCGATCAGGTCGCCGGGAGCGAGCCCGGAGCCGGCAAGCAGGGCGTTGCGAATCCGGTCGACATCGCCTGCCAGACACGCAATCTTGACCTGCGGGCCGGCATCCATGGTCTCCCAAGCGTCAATGCCGTCATCGCGCAGCCCTTCCAGCACGTCCAGCACCTGCAGCGACCGGGCATGCAGGTAGTTGATCGGCGGATCGGCGGCGAACATGGTGCCGAACATGCGCAGGTAACTGAGCCGCATGAGCGGGCCGAGCCGGCCCAGATCGCGGGCTCGCACCGCCTCGAACGCCGCCCGGTAGGTGGCCGCCGCCGCGGCCACCCAGGCGCCGTAGTACGGCGAGGGCTCCGCAACGTGCATCATGGCGTCTCGTGACGGAAGAGGCTTTTGGCGGCGCGCGGCGGAGCGCCGGGGGGGTCCGGCGGGACCGCGCCAGCGCCGCCCTCCGCCCCCGCCTCGAGCACGCTGAACCCACCCCAGACGGCGCGCGCCGCCGACGCGGAACCGACCCGCGCCAGCGCCGACAGCCGGGAACGCTCTCTGTCCAAGCTCGCCACGCCGGCCATTTCACCGCACGCCACCGCCAGTGCCGCGAACAAGGACGCCGAGCTCGCCAGGCCCGCGCCACCGGGGAAGTTGTTGCGCGCCACCGCCCGGTACCGAGTCGTCACGCCCAGGACCGCGCGCGCGGCATCGAAGAACGCGCGATGCCGCTGTGCCGGTAGCCCGGTGCCATCGACCGTCAGGGAGTCGTCGCCGGCCGCCTCCTGTACACCAACCTCCGTATGGAGGCCGGTCACGGTCACCGCCAGGCTGGGCGTGGCCGGCAGGTTGCGCTGCGCGTTGCTCTTGCCCCAGTACTTGACCAACGCCAGCGACGGCGCCGCCTGTACCCGCACCATAACCGCGCTACCCACCGCTACGGGCAGCCGCCAAGCGCGGGGCTTTCGCCAGAGTCGAGCATTGGCCGCCATTCTGCCATCGCTGAACCGCTCTATTCAAACGTAGGTTCGCGCACCATCGTTAATCGCGGTCGTCTGACGCCTGTTGTTGTCGGTTTGGATGTGCCACGCGGTGGGTGCGTAGGAGTTGACGTGCGGTGGCGACGTCCATTCTGCCAGTATCCGCGAGCGCGGTGGCGATCTCGCGGACCTCCGCGCCACGGGCGCCGGCGTCGAAAGCCAGCCGCTCGGCGTGCAAGCGCATGTGGCCTTGCTGGATGCCCTCGGTGACCAGCGCCCGCAACGCGGCCAGATTTTGTGCCAACCCGACCGCGGCGCCGACGGCTGCCAGACGGCGGCTGTTCGGATTGCCGAGAATGCGCAGCGCGAAACGGCTGACCGGGTGAGCGCCAACGGCGCCGCCGACGGTACCGAGCGGCAGCGGGCACTCCAGCCGGCCGTGCAGCAAGCCGCCGGACATCCCGTAGCTGGTGAGCGGCGCATACCCGGCGCCCGAGGCCGCCCAGCCGTGGGCGGCCGCTTCCACTGCCCGGGTGTCGTTGCCGGTCGCCTGGGTGAGCGCGGCGATGCCGTTCAGCACTCCCTTGTTGTGGGTCACGGCGCGGTCGTGGTCGGCGGCGGCAATCGCGGCGGCGCGCACAATGCGCTGCGCCACTTCGGCGCCGGAGAAACCGCCGCGTCCCAGCCGCGAGCAGGGTACCTGCCCGGAAGCCCGGACCAGGGCACGCCGGCTGGCGTTGGTAACAATCGCCATCAGGGTGCGCCCGCCGGTGAGCCGCTCCAGCAGCGGGCGTACGGCTTCGCCCGCGGTGTTGACCTTGTTCGCCCCCATGGCATCGCGCACGTCGAGGTCGATCTCCACCTTGAGCACGTCCCCTACGCGTTGGCCGGTCAGCGACCGAAAGCCGCCACCGCGACGCACGAGGCTTGCGACTGCATCGTCCACCAGCGCAGCGATCTCGTCCCGCGCCGCGCGAACGGCATGCTCAGCGTCGTTGTGCGGCTGTTCGACAAAGAGCTGCACCGTGGCGATGGGAGGATCGGCCTCGGTACGGATGCCGGCACCGCCCTCCCCTTCCGACAGCAACCGCGCGCCGTAGCTGGCCGCGGCCACCACCGACGCCTCTTCGGTAGCGAGCGGCACCACCAGGTCCTGGCCGTCCACCCGGAAGCCGGTCGCCAATCCGACCGGCAGCGCAAACGTACCAATCGCATTCTCCACCAGCAGGTCGGCGACCGCGCTCGTTTCCGCATCGCCGCATAGGGCGGAAGGCAATTCGCAGCCCAAAGCGTCCGCCAACGCGGCACGCCGTTCGGCCAGCGGCAGGCGGCGGAAGCCGCGCGGCAGCACAATCGGCGTCACTTCCCGGCTCACCGGCTCATAGGGCGAAGGGAAACCGGCAACTCAGGTCGGCCTTGACGCTCGGATCGAACGCCGGCATGGAGCGGACGGCGCGAGATCAGGACGCCGCGAGGGCCGCCGGTACCGCCAGTTCGCCCTCCAGCGACAGCGGCCGCGCGTGCGTCACGTCCACGGCGGCATGGCTGCCGACCAGGCCGGCGCCCCCCGCGAACCGCACCGGAACGCGTCCCTCGGTGCGGCCGACCAACAGGCCGGGCTTCCGGTCTTCGGCCTCGACGAGCACTTCCACCGTGCGGCCTTCCCAGCACCGGTTGTGGCGCAGGGCGGTCTCCTGCAGCACGCCGGACAGCACCTGCAAGCGCCGCTTCTTCTCCGCCAGCGGTACGTCGTCCGGCCAGCGCGCCGCCGCCGCACCGGGCCGCGGCGAGTACATCGCGATGTAGGCCATGTCGAACGCGAACTCCTCCATCGCCAGCCGGGTGCGTTCGAATTGCTCCTCGGTCTCGCCGCAGAAACCCACGATGATGTCGGTGAACAGCGTCGCGGCGGGCAGGATGGCGCGGATGTTCTCGACCACCGCCCGGTACTGATCGAGGCGGTGGTTGCGGTTCATGCGGATCAGCACCTTGTCGTCCGCCGACTGCATCGGCAGGTGGATCTGCTTGGCCAGCGAGTCATGCGCGGCGATGGCCTCCAACACGGCCGGCGACATATCCGCCGGATGCGGCGACGTGAAGTATACCCACACCTTGTGTGCGGCAGCGTCGCACCGTGCCCCAACCTCGTCGAGCAGAGCGGCAAAGGTGGGCTCGGCGCCCGGCCGGTCGCGCCCGTAGGAGTTCACGTTCTGGCCCAGCAGGGTGATGTTGCGGTAGCCGCGCGCCAGCAGCCCCTCCACCTCGCGCAGCACGTCGGTCGCCGGCCGCGACACCTCGCGCCCGCGCGTGTAGGGCACGGCGCAGAACGTGCAGAACTTGTCGCAGCCGTTCTGGATCGGGACAAATGCAGCGTGCTCCGACCCGTAGCGCGGCGTGATACCCCAGAACTGGTCGGTATGACCCAGCGTCACCGAGCGGCCCGGCTGCACGGCGGCGTCGATGGCCGCGGGCGTGACCACGCCGGAGGTGCGGATCATTTCCGGGAGCTGCGGCAGGTCGTCGATCCGGAACACCAGGTCGAACAGGCGCAGGAACTTCGCCTCGTCCTCCGGCAGGATGCAGCCGGACACGAAGGTGAGCAGCGGGCGCTGCGCCTTCCAGCGGTTCCACTCGTGGATGCGCCCGTACACGCGGTCGATCGCCTTCTGGCGCACCGAGCACGCCACCACGCCGAGCAGGTCGGCCTGCGCCTCGGAAGGCGCCTCGGCGAACCCGGCTCCCTCCAGCACCGACGCGATCCGTTCCGCGTCCGAGGTATTCATCTGGCAGCCCAGCGACAGCAACCGGTAGGTCATCGCGACCGGTAATGTACTGCGCAATCGAGTTTTTGGTAAGGCGTACCGTCTCGTACCCCTCGTACCGCGGACCCGCGCTCCTGCTCAACGGCGGCGTGGAACAAGACTGCGAATGCAGTACATTGCTGATCCGAAGCGGCTGATCCGAAGCGGGCAACGATGGCGAGCGATATCCTTGACACGATAGACCGGCTCAAGCAGGAACTCGATGCGCTGCATCCGCTGCCGCCGGAGGTGGCCGGGCAGGTGGAGCAGAAACTCAGGATCGAGTCCAACTACCACTCCAACGCGCTCGAAGGAAACACCCTCACGCTCGCAGAAACCCGGAGCCTGATCCTGCACGGTCTGACGGCGCGCGGCAAGCCGATGCGCGAACACCTCGATATCGAAGGCTACGACCGGGCCATCAAGGAGCTTGCGCGGATGGCCGGCGACCACCACCCGCTGAGCGAGTCCTTCATCTGCAACCTGCACCGCGTCCTGCTCAACGAGCCGTACGAAGAGGAAACAGCCGCGAGCGACGGTCGCAGCACACGCCGGGCCATCGCGGTCGGAGCATACAAGCGCTCGCCCAACAACATCGTTACCTCAACCGGCGAGACCTACTATTTCACGCCGCCGGAACAGGTGCCGCGGTTCATGCGCGAGCTGATCGACTGGTACTACCGGCAGGAAGCGAACGACGAGCATCCGATCGTTATCGCGGCCGTTTTCCACTACCGATTTGTACGCATCCACCCATTCGACGACGGCAACGGCCGCATCGCGCGCCTGTTGATGAATCGAATCCTGCTGCGGCACGGCTATCCGCTGGCCATCATCCGGAGCGACACCCGGGATCGCTACCTGCGGGAACTCGAACGAGCGGACCAGACCGAAGACCCCGCCGAATTCATCGACTACATGGCATCCTGTTGCGAGTATCCCCTCAACCTGTACCTGCGCGCGGCACGCGGAGAGCCGATCGACGACACCGACAACATCGACCGCGAGATCGCGTTGTTCCGGCAGGCGCTGGGCGACGGGAACGGGATACCCGAGCAGGTGGACCTGCAGCGTCACGTGGCCACCGTGGTGTTGCCGTTCTACACCTACTGCAGGGAGAAGTTCCGAGCGCTCACTCATGAAGTGTTCAGCCCGGGCCCGGATTCTCTACCGCAGGTCTCGGGACGGAACGCCAACGGGCGGCACTTTCGCCGCTCTCGCGTCACCGATGCCGGCCGGGTTCCCGAAACAGCGTCAGAGGTCGCCATCGAGTTCGGTTTTTCCGCGGTTGACTTTCAGAATACCGATTGGACGATTACCACGATCATCAAGAACACGTTCAGAAGACGGCAGTGCCACTGGGAACTGTCAACCTTCTACGTTTCGCCCGCGGCCAGGGATTTCTCGGCACGTTGCGAGGGCGACGAACGCGAGGAATTGCGCAGGACATTCAACCGGTTGTTGCGCGACATGATGCGGACGATGTCCCAGTGGGACTCGCAGTCGAACAAGTAACCTACTGCGCCAGCGATCCCTCTCCAAGACTGCGCACGAATTCGGTTGCGGGGAGGATGTCGATGCCGTCGTCGGTGCGGCGGGTACGTGCTTCCAGACAGACGACCATGCGCCGCCGCACGGCGGGATGCTCCTCTGCCAGGGTGCGCAGCCCGCGCAGATGATCGCGCGTGATGCGGGTGCTTGCCTTTGCTTCTATCGCGATCTCCATGTCGCCGAGTACGAAGTCCACTTCGATGCCGCTTGGCAATCGCCAGTAACGCAAACCGAGGTCCCACTCCCGGTGCTCGATGCAGGCGGACAACTCGTGGAACACCCAGTTTTCGAACGCCTTCCCGTATAGCGGAGCACCCAGCGTCAACTTTAATATATCATGATAAGTCGAAGTGGTGTATTAGCTACCGGATGTAGTAGCCGGACACTCGCCAGGCGTCGCGGTCCCACATCGCGGTGACGGTCTCCACGGCGCCCTTCTTGTTGGCGTAGGAGGCCGCGAAGCCGATCACCCAGTAGCGGCCGTCGGGGGCGCCGGGCAGCGTCTCGTGTTGCTCGGCCGTGGTAACGGAACGGGAGACCGGGGTGCCCATCGGATCGAGGGCACCCCGGAGTGCCTGAGCAAGCTGCTCCTCGGTCACGGCTCCGCGCATCAACTCCGCTGCACTCGACCAGCACCCCGGGTAGTCGCCGGCGTCGAGCCGTGCCATCCACTTCTGCGCTGCTCCCAGCGCCGCGTCTCGTTCACTCATCGACGCCCCTGGTCCGAGCCCGTCTCGTTCGCGCGCGCCGCACCGTCCACCGTCATGCCACGAAAGTATACCCCGATAACCGTACGCCGGCGAGCGGCGGCCCAGGCCTACCGGACTCCGCACGGATTCCCGAGATTCCGATCCTGGCGGTGGCCGCGGCAGGCCTTTGTGCGTACCTTCTTTACCGTTCGTTCCATTACTCCGACGTTCGCGCGGCAGTATGGACGGTCAATGTAAAAAAAGGTGACCTGATGCCGACTGAACAGAACAAGCTATACCTCTACGAGGCTCTGGAACTGCGCGCCGAATACGATGCGCGCATCAAGACGCTCCGAGACTGCCTGCCGGAGACGCGCCGGAACCGGGACCGCCTCGGCATGTACCGCAACGACGAGCAGCAGCTCCGCGCTGCCGACGACTTCGACGTGGCCGCGGTGCAGCAGTCGCTGCGCGCGCTGGAGCACAAACGGCGCAAGCTCAACAACGCCATCCAGCGCGCCAATTATGCTCACACCGTAAACGCCGGCGGCGAGACGCTCGACCTGAGCGAAGCCCTGGAGATGCGCAAGGGCCTGTCCGATCGCATCGCTGAGCTACACACCGCGACCGTGCAGTCCGCCTACGTGCGGGTGATCTACAAGGAAGACCGCGACATCGTGGAGCCCAACGACACCACGTTCACCGCCAGCATGGAGCAACTGGAGTCCGCCCGCCGAGCATTCCGGGATCTGAACCGCGCGCTGCGTGCGGCGGGTTTCACGGTGGTGGTCGACTTCGCGGACGAGTAGCAGCAAATCTGACAATCAAAAGCAGGAGACGGGGGAGTAGGTGCGAGTCTCCCGGTGACGGGAGCGTAGCCCAGTAGATCGGCAACTGCGACAGCCATACCTCATAGGTTTGAAACGCCTAGCTTTCCGGTGAAGCCCGGCAGCCCGGAAACACCTCAGCGGCACAGCAGGCACAGCCCCACAACGAAACAGCTTCATGACTCCGAGTCTCCTGCTCCTTTTTTCTTACCGTCTCGGCACGACGCGGCGAGGCCGGATTTCCGTGATGGGCCGAGCGGGATCCAGGTCCGAATCAGGACGGTGACCTCTTCTACCGCGCGGTAGCAGGACGCGCGAAACTTGGCCGGGAGACCGAGCATGGCGACCGCCTGCTCGAACTCGTCCTCGTCGAGGACCATCGGCTCCTCCCCGGCGCGGCGGACTACGTCCAACTCGTAGTCGATATAATGCATCGCGCCGTTGACGACCTCCGCCGGGCTGGCGATGTGGACGTAGATCTCCGACAGTGTGCCGGCGGCGTCATAGGATTCCAGCAGGTTGTAATGTCGATCGAACCAGTAGAAGGCCCGAATGTCGGCCTGCGAGGCCCAGCCTCCCTTCGGGCCGCCAACGGGGTTGCCGAGCCGGGAGAACGTGCGCACGCAGCGGCTGTCGACCGATTCGATCGTGCTCGTCCACCAACGCCGACGCGTGCCATCCAGGCTGAAAACGACCACGTTGACTGCATCGCCAGTTCGCATCGGTTCTGCCATGCTACCGCGTTTCGGCCGCCCAGGTACCGCGCCGTCCTACCCTTCTGCAGGCGCACGAAGGACGGATTGCGTCAGGCGATCATCCGCAGCAGCCAGTCGCGCTCCGCCGAACTGCAGAAAGACGCACGCACCGCAGCGCAGGTAAACTCGCGCAACTCCTCCCGCGAAAAGCCGAGTCTTGCGGCGATGGCGTACTCGCGCCCGATGGTGGTGCAGGCGCGCACAGGATCGTCGGTGCAGACAGCCACCTGAATGCCGCGCTCGACGAATCGGCGGATCGGGTGGTTCTCGTAGCCCTTCACTGCGCCGAGCACCACGTTGCTGGACAGCGAACACTCGATGGTGACACCGCGGTCGGCGATCCGGTCGAGCAGACGTGGGTCGGCGGCGGCGGCAAGGGCATGGCCGATACGCGTCAGGCCGGGTACGTCGAGCGCCTCTGCCAGGTGCAGCGCGCCAAACTCGCCGGCATGGGCTGAGATGCCCAATCCCGCGTCCCGCGCGCGCTCCGCCCAGCCGTGTACCACGGACCACTCCGCCGGCTGATCGTAAGGAACCGGCATGATGTTCAGCCCGGCCAGCCCGTGCCGGGCAGCCGCAAGGCAACGCGGCAGCACGTTGGTAGCCCAATCTTCGCTAACCGGCGCCACCACCAGCGGCACTGCATGGAATTGCCGGAAGCGTTCGCGCACCGCGGCAAGGGACGCGGCGAACCGGTCCGGGAAGTCGCCGCGCAGGATGGTGCGGGCGCCGAACATCACCTCGACCAGGAGGGCTCCGTCGGCCGCGGCCTCGAACAGCACCCGTTGGATCCGTGCCTCGAGGCAGCCCGCGCGGTCGTCGACCTCATCCACCCAGGAGCGGGGAAACGGCAGGTCGGGGATCCATGTCTCAAGGCGCGCCATTCCGGGCGGCAGGTCTCGCATCAGCGCACGCGCCTTGGCGTGCCAGTCGGTGCTCCGGCGGCCGGTGCGCTGCGCGATTACCTGCTCCAGGCGCGCGCCCGATTCGGCGTGCACGTGAATGTCCGCCTTCGGCAGCGCTGCGATCGCCGGAGATATCTCGATGTCCGCCAGCGGCGCTATCGTCGATCCCACTTCAGCCCGGCACGGATGCCGTGCCGTCCCGGTGCACGCGGGCGCCGAGGGAGGTCAGGGTGTAGCCGACATCATGGCTGATCGTGAGTCCGAGCGCCTTCAACTTGCGCACGTTGCGCTTGAACGGCGCGGTCTCCATCCCAAGCCGCGGCGCCAGGCATGAAGCCGCCACGCGCGGATATGCGTCGATGAGCGCAAGCGTGGCACCGGTCCAGGGCCCGGACCGGCTACGGGCGTCCATGTTGCGCAACCGGGTAGAAAGGCCGCGGAGCGCGTCTTCGGTAACGTCGGCAGATACATCGACCGCTACCGCGCGTGGGTCGTGCAGGTAGCGAAACCGAACCTCGAACACGGTGGCACAATCGTCGGCGTCCACCGGAATCAATTGCCGAATAAGACCGTCGCGCGACGCGAACCCGCAGCCCCGTGCGGCGGCCTCGGTGATCTCCGCGACCGGCATCTCGCGCACTTCGTCCACCTCCAGCACGCCGTCAGGGTCGAGCCGATACCGGTTGCCCACCTTCACCCGCACGCGCTGCCAGGCCCGGTAGGTGACCGTGATTGCGCCGCTCTTGATCGCCTGGTGAAACTCGCGCTTGAACAACACCGAATCAGTCCCCGGGGCAAGAGTAGCGCCTCGGCTCGTTCGCGTCGACACGCCGGGCTCCGCGATGGCAGCAGACCCATACAGGAAGCGCGAATGGTGCGAAAACAAACACCCGGCAAGCATACCATTCGTTCCAGTAATTCGTTACCCTGGTTGTGCACGATGTCGCCGTTCACGCAGAAGCGTTGTCCACACATGGCATTCCGCCTGCCCCCTATCCGTGCACTCACCGCCGTGGCGGCGGTCATGCTCGCCGCTCTATCTACCCCGGTCCACGCCCAGAACGGCGAATGGAATGGTACGGTTCAGGTATCGCCGTCCACGCTGGACATCGCACAGGGAGGGATCGGCACCTATCGCTTGCGGCTATCCATACCTCCTACCAGAAACTCGGAAAATGGAAGCGGATGGTGGATCAGGGTATACGTCGACGGCGACATCCGCATGGACAACTTCGAGGAACCCTACAAGGGTTTTTCGTGGATACCATCCGAGGGCTGGGAGTTCAAGGCACCTGCGTCAGGTCAGGACGACCAGAATTGGCTTGACACGAACTGGCGCGGCATAGCCATCACGGTCGCCGACGACGCCGTGGTCGGTACACAGGTGACGTTTACGCACGAGGTGTGGGATCACGAGAATAACTGCCCAGTGCACGCGGCCGCTCCCGTAACGGTACGAGTCGTTGCTGCAGGAACCACGACCGACAACAACGGCGGGGACGGCGGGGAGGGGGGGGAAGGCGGGGGGGGGGGGGGGGGGGGGGGGGGGGGGGGGGGCGGGGGGGGGGGGGGGGCGGCGGGGACGGTGGGAACGGCGGGGACGGTGGGAACGGCGGGGACGGTGGGAACGGCGGGGACGGTGGGGACGGTGGGAACGGCGGGGACGGTGGGAACGGCGGGAACGGTGGCGGCGATGGTAACGGCGGCACTCCGTCGACGCCCAGCCTGGCTATCGACGATGTGACCGTGGCCGAGGACGGCAGGCAGGCGGTGTTCACCGTGACCCTGAACCCGCATAACGATACCGCCGTCAGCGTCGCATACGCCACGGCGAACCGGACCGCGACCGCCGGTGAGGACTACGATGCCAATTCCGGGACACTCAACTTCCCGACCGGCGACACCACACGAACCATAGCGGTCACCATATTCGACGACAGCGACCCGGAAGCAGTCGAGGAGTTCGCCGTAACGTTGAGCAATCCGCAGAACGCGGCGCTGCTGGACGACCAGGGCACCGCAACCATCACCGACAATGACGGCGGCACCAGCGATCCCGAACTGCCACCGGGAGTACCTGCCCTGTCGATCAACAACGTGACGGTGAACGAGGATGCGGGCAGCGCGGTGTTCACCCTTGCGCTGAGCAATGCGAGCGACACACAGGTGGCCGTCTCCTACGCAACGGCCGACGTGTCCGCCACGGCGGGGTCGGACTACACCGCCGCCAGCGGCATCGTCGCGTTTCAGCCGGGCGAGACGAGGAAAAACGTATCGGTTGCGGTCCACGACGATGACGAGGAGGAAGGCCACGAGACGTTCGTCGTCCGGTTGAGCAACCCTCGCAACGCAACCCTGTTCGACGCCAGCGGCACGGCGACGATCAGAGACGACGAGTACGACGGCGTGAGGGTATCGTACGGCGCGGCTTTCTACACGGTCGCGGAAGGAGCATCGGTCAACGTCGAGGTGGTACTCAGCGCGGCGCCCGACAATTCGGTCACCGTCGCGATTATTCAGGTTCCCGGCCCGGGCGTCGGGCCGGACGACTACTCGGGCGTCCCGGCCAGCGTCCGTATCGACTCGGCGGAATCGAAAACGAGCTTCCAGTTCGTAGCGGCAACCGATCAGGAGGAGGACGACCGCGAGTTCGTCACGCTCGGCTTTGGCCCCCTGCCTTCGGGGGTGAGTGCCGGTACGCCCGTACAATCGTCGGTTACCATTGCAGACACACCGCCGCCAGTGACCGAGGTACCCCGGGACTGGCTGCGGCAATTTGGTCGTACGGCCGTGGCTGACGTGGCGGACGCGATCGACGAGCGCATGCGTTGCGCACGCGACCGCCGGCCCGGCGACACGGACGACGACGGCCGCTCGCGATGGCGGTGCACTCGGCAACCGGGCGCATCCTCGTTCGCGATCGACGGCCAGGTACTGGCCCGGCTGGCGGTCACGGCCGCGGATGCCGGGGTAGTAGCCGTCGCACGCCCGGATCCTCAACCGGCGGCAGCCGCCGACCTGGCAGTCGCATTGCCGCACGGCACCACGTTGCTCTCCGCGTCCGCGAAGCAGGACACCCCGTTGGCCATGAGTGTATGGGGCCGCGGAACCTACTCCCGATTCGATGGCGGCGGAGCGCTGGCCACGGGCGGCGACGTGTGGACCGCCACTCTCGGCGCGGACTTCGCGTTCCGGCAAGCCGTGGCCGGAGTTGCCCTGGCGCACAGCGAGGGCGAGGGAACCGCCTCGCAGGACGGCATCGAGACCGGCGTAACCTCCGTGTTGACCGGCCTGTACCCCTACTTGCGTGTTGGACTGAACGACCGTCTGTCGGTCTGGGGCACGGTCGGGGTAGGTGCCGGAACGGTGACTCACTCGTTGCCGGGCGCACCATCGCTGCGGGCCGGCATCGCGATGACGATGGCGGCCGCGGGCGGCCTTGCCGAGATCGTCGCCGCCGAGCGCGGCGGCCTCGCGGTGGCGATCAAGGCAGACGGCTTGCTGATGCAGATCGAGTCGAATGGATCAACCGCGGTTCCCGCCGCGCTGGTGGACGCCAGCCGGGTACGGCTGATTCTGGAGAGCGGCTACGAATTCGTGCTGCGGGACCGCCAGCGAATCGCGCCGTTCCTGGAAGTGGGCGGACGGCTCGACGGCACCGACTCGGGGGGCGACTCGGGATTCGGGTTCGAGGTCGCCGGCGGCATCCGCTACGCTCATCCGGGGTACCACTTGACCGCGGAGGTCTACTCGCGTGCCCTGCTGGCGCATGCCGCCGCCGGATTCAGAACGTGGAGCGCCTCGGGAACACTGCGCTATGATCCGCGCTCGGGTTCGGCACAAGGGCCTTATCTGACCATGACCTCGTCGCGGGGGTTCGAAGGGTTGGGCGGAAGTGCTGCGCCGGGCATTGCCGAGCTGACCGATGCGGCGGCGCCCGCAGCCGACGGCGCCGGTTGGGGAATCGAGACCGAGTTCGGATACGGAGTGCCAATTCCCGGCGGGGCGGCAACCGGCACTCCGTGGGCGGGACTTTCCCTGTGGCACGGCACGCCGGAATACCGGCTCGGATACCGCCTCGCATACCACACCGGCCTGCACCTGAGCCTGGCGGCCACGCTACGCGACGGCCGCCCGGTCGGCCAGCCTCCCGACTACCTGCTCACCCTGCTGCTTTCGATCCGCTAACGATCAGCCAGTTGCGCCGGCGGAGATCGGCGCGCTCACCCCACCCGGCACCGCCACCGGGGTGCCGTTCCTGCACACGACCGGAAAATGCGGACCGGCCTTGGCCATCGGCTCGCCCGCGGCCAGGTCGATGAACTCCCGCATCGGGTGGTCGCGGCCGGTGAACCGCGCCTCGCCGGTCATGAAGTGAATGGCCAGCGCCCGCCGCCGCCGCGGCGAGTCGTTCTGCGGCGACCCGTGCCAGGTCAGGGAATGGTGGAAGTGCACCTCGCCGCGCTTGACCGGGCGCGGTACCGCGGTGATGTCGCGGACCTCGGCGTCCGCCGGCGGCACGAACCCCTCGCCTATCCGTTCGAATTCCTCGGCGGTGCGCAGGTCGAGGGCGGCGAGGTACTCCTGCTGGCGGTTCCCCCACCGATGCGATCCGGGCACCATCCACATGCAGCCATTCTCCACGTCGGCATCGTCGAACGGCAGCCACGCCGACACCGGCGTCATCGGATCGATGCTCGGCCACAACGGCGCGTCCTGGTGCCAGCCGGTGGCGCCGCCCGCGTGAGCCGGCTTGTACTGCACCTGGTCGTGCCACACCTGCAGGTCGGCAAACCCGGTGAGCTGGCTGATGCCGCGCACTATGGCGGGATGGTAGATCAGCCGCTCGAACAGCGGCGACGCCTCCCAGATGTTGAGGATCTGCCACACTGGACGTTCCTTCTCGAAGGAGCGGTACAGCACCGGCCGCGGTTCGCCGTCGGCGAAACCGTCTGGGCCGATGGCTATGATACGGTCCAGTTCGTGCGACAGGTCGTCGAGCTCGGCATCGTCGAGCACACGCCCGGCGTTGAGGAATCCATCGCGCTGGAATGCGCTGATCTGTTCGGGGCTCAGACCCGGGTGGGCCGACGGCCCGGCATTGGTTGTTGGCATGGGTAACCCTCGGTAGCCGGAGTGTGCCGCCTCACGGTCCGCCCGTGCAAGACCCGGCATTGCGTCGGAACCGAAGTCGGCCGGCCGGCCGGCCGTTTCGGTTGACATGTCCAACGCGGAATTATCACTATTGAGAAAATTTGCGGAAAGGCTCCCTCACGAGCCGCACGACATCTGCCGTGCCGAGGGTGCAACACGGCCGCAATCATGGAGGATCTATGAATATACGATGGTTGATCGCCGTCGCGCTGTTAACGGTGCCGGCGTTCCTTTTTGCCGGTGGTGAAGAAGAGGAAGGCAGCAGCAGCGAAAGCACCGCCGTTATGGCCTCGTCCGGCAAGTACAGCGAGGCTCCCGAGCTGGCCGCCCTGGTGGCCGCCGGCGAGTTGCCGCCGGTCGAAGAGCGTCTGCCGCTCGAGCCGCGCGTGCTCAGCGCGGAGCGCAACGACATTCCCGCCAGCGACCTGAACTTCGAGGTCGGCAAATACGGCGGCATCCTGCGCTCGGTGCAGCCGAGCCCGACCTGGAACCCCGACATCTTCGTGATGAACGACGAGTCCCTGCTCGCCGCGCCCGGCATCCTGGCCGACGGCATCGGCGGTAACGTCGCATCGAACTTCGAGGTCACCCCCGACGGCCAGACCTTTACCCTCACCCTGCGCGAAGGCATCAAGTGGTCGGACGGCATGCCGGTGACCACCGAGGATGTCCGCTTCACCTACGAGGACTTCCTGCTCAACGAGAACCTGACCAAGGTGTTCCCGCGCTGGATGCGGTCGGCGAGCAAGTCGGACGGCGAACCGCTGAAGATCGACATCATTGACGACTACACCTTCAGCATCAGCTTTGCCGAACGCTACGACGGATTCCCCGCCTACCTGTCGATCGTGCAGTGGAAGGGCTACACCGAGTTCGTGAAGCCGGCCCACCACCTCAAGCAGTGGCACGCCGACTACACGCCGCTCGCCGATCTCGAAGACGAGATCGCCGAGGAAGGGCTCAGCAAGGGCGAGTGGTGGACGCTGTTCAACAACCGCGACGCCCGCAACTGGGACCTGACCCGGCCCAAGGCGCTGGACTTCCCGGTACTGAACCCGTGGATCCTGGTGGAGCAGAGCCCCACTACCGCGGTGTACGACCGCAACCCCTACTACTTCAAGGTGGACAGCGCCGGCCAGCAGCTCCCCTACATCAACGGCCTGCGCTCGCAGGTCGTGGCCGACGTGGAGATGTCCAACCTGAAGGTGCTGGCCGGCGAGGTGGACTTCCTGCGCGAGGACGCCACGCTCGACAAGCTGGACCTGTACAAGGAGAACGAGGAACGCGCCGGCTACGAGGTCGTGCTGCTCGACATGCACGTTACCCCGAGCGACCCGCGGCTCAACCTGACCTACGACGATCCGGTATGGCGCGAAGTCGTGAACGATGTGCGCTTCCGCAAGGCGCTGAGCGTGGCCATCAACCGCGACGAGATCATCGACGCCATCTACTTCGGCTTCGCCACGGCATCTACCTACGTGCCGTCGCAGTACGATCCCGAAATGGCCAACCGTCTGCTCGACGAAATGGGCCTGGACAAGCGCGACGACCAGGGCTTCCGCCTCGGTCCGGACGGCAAGACGTTCGAGATTCCGTTCGAGATCGCCATGCACGCCACCGACCAGGTGCCGGTGACCGAGATAATCGCCGAGCACTGGCAGGACGTCGGGATCAAGACCACGATGAAGACCATCGAGCCGGGCCTGCAGGCCACGCGGCGGAACGCCAACGAATTGAAGGCTGACCTGCTGTGGCACCACGGCCCCGAGTTGTGGTGGGGCGCCCTGTGGGACTTCGTGCCGAGCGCGTTCGGCCGCGCCTGGTTCACGTGGTTCAACACGGCGGGCGCCGAGGGCGAGGAGCCGCCCGACGACGTGAAGGCCTTCATGGCCGCCATGGACCGTTCCATCGCCCTGTCGGGCGCCGAGCGGGAAGCGGCGATCGAAGAGGTGCGCGAGCGGATGATGGAGAACGTCTACATCATCCTGAACGTCGAAGACGTGAAGTACCCGCTGATCGTCAACAAGAACCTCGGCAACGTGCCGACCGGCGGCTTCGCCATCGCCGCGAACTTCGCCGGCGAGCAGCTCTTCTACAAGAATTAGGCTGACACGCCTTTCCTGAATACGGGTGTCGGAGCCGCGCTCCGGCGCCCGTATTTCCTTGTTGGCGGTCTCATGCTCGAATACATCCTCCGGCGGACGCTCCAGATCATCCCCCTGATCGTGATCATCTCGGTGATCTCGTTCGGTATCATCGAACTGCCGCCCGGCGACTTCGTGACCATGCGCATCATCGAGCTGGAACAGACCGGCACCCGCGTCGACGAAGAGGAGATTGCCCGGCTTACGGAGCAATACGGGCTGGACAAGACGCTCGTGGAGCGCTACGCGCTGTGGGCCTGGAACATTATCAGCCGCGGCCACCTGGGACGCTCGTTCCAGTGGGAACAGCCGGTGACCCAGGTCATCGGCGAACGCATCGCGCTTACCATGTCGATCTCGCTCATGACGCTGGTGTTCATCTGGATCGTGGCGATCCCGATCGGCATCTACGCGGCCACCCACCAGTACTCGCTCGGCGACTACATATTCACCTTTTTCGGATTCATCGGCATCTCGGTGCCGGGGTTTCTGCTCGCCCTCGTGGTGATGTACCTGGCGTTCACGCAACTCGGCATCAGCGTGACGGGACTGTTCTCGCCGGAGTATGCAGACGCGCCATGGAGCTTCGCCCGGCTGATGGACATGCTGCCGCGCCTGTGGGTGCCGATCGTCGTGATTGGGCTTACCGGCACCGCCAGCCTGATCCGGGTGATGCGCAGCATGCTGCTCGACGAGTTGCGCAAGCAGTACGTGGTAACGGCGCGCGCCAAGGGCGTGGCCGAGCGTACGCTGCTGTTCAAGTACCCGGTGCGCATCGCCATCAACCCGCTGATCAGTACGATCGGCTGGCTGCTGCCGTTTATCGTATCGGGTGAGGCGCTGGTGTCGATCGTGTTGAACCTGCCCACGACCGGCCCGGTGCTGCTGCGCGCGCTGTTGTTCCAGGACATGTACCTGGCCGGCAGTCTGGTGATGATTCTCAGCATCCTCACCGTGGTCGGCACCCTGATCTCGGATCTGCTGCTCGCATGGGTCGATCCACGCATCCGCTACCAGGGAGCGACCAAGTGAGTACCGTCGAGGCGGCCGGGCAGAGCACCCAGGAGACCGCGGCCGCCGAGCGCTACTACCTCGCCTCCCAGTGGCAATTGGTGTGGTGGAAGTTCCGCAAGCACAAGATGGCACTGGTAGCCGGCATCGTGCTGGGAGTCATGTACTTCATCGCCGCGTTCTGCGAGTTTCTGAGCCCCTATCTGCCCGGCACCCGCTTTCCCGAATACCTGTATGCGCCACCGCAACGGGTGCGGCTGCTGGCGAGCGGCGAAGCGTTCGGCCCGCACGTCTACGGCCTGGTGCGCGGGCGCGACCCGGAAACATTCCGGCGCACCTTTACCGTCGACACCGAGCAGCGTTTTGACGTGCGCTTCTTCGTGCGCGCCGAAGAGTATCGGCTGTGGGGGTTGTTCAAGAGCAACATCCACCTGTTCGGATCGGACGAGGGTCCGGTGATGCTGTTCGGAGCCGACCGCCTCGGGCGCGACGTGTTCACCCGCATTCTGTACGGGGCACGCATCTCGCTGTCGGTCGGGCTGGTGGGGATATTCTTCACGTTCGTGTTCGGCATGGTTCTGGGCGGCCTGTCTGGCTACCTGGGCGGCGTCGTGGACACGATTATTCAGCGGCTGGTGGACCTGCTGATTTCGATTCCCACCATTCCGCTGTGGATGGCGCTGGCAGCGGCGCTGCCGCGCGACTGGCCGCCGGTGCGCATCTACTTCGGCATCGTGATCATCTTCTCGATGATCGGCTGGACCGGCCTGGCGCGGGTGATCCGCGGCAAGCTGCTGGCCCTGCGCGAGGAGGACTTCGTGATGGCGGGGCGCATTGCCGGCGCCAAGCAGGGCGCCATCATCGCCAAGCACCTGCTGCCCTCGTTCGCCAGCTACATCATCGTGTCGCTGACCCTGGCCATTCCGCAGACCATCCTGGGCGAAACTGCGCTGAGCTTCCTTGGCCTCGGGCTGCAGCCGCCGGTGGTAAGCTGGGGCGTGCTGCTGCAGGATGCCCAGAATGTGCAGGCGATTGCCCACTACGGCTGGTTGCTGATTCCCTGCCTGTTCGTGATCGTCACCGTGCTTATGTTCAACTTTCTCGGCGACGGGTTGCGCGACGCCGCCGATCCCTACACGCGCTAGTTACCCCACCGAAGGAGGACCGCCGAGAGATGCAACGATTCGCATTTGCCATGAAGCTCCTGCCCGGCTTTGAGGCGGAATACAAGAAACGGCACGACGAAATCTGGCCCGAACTCGCCAAAGAGCTGACGGATGCCGGCGTCAGCGACTACTCGATCTACCTTGACCCGGAGTCGCTGACTCTGTTCGCGGTGCAGAAGCTGAGCCCGGGCAACACCGCGGACACGCTGCCGCAGCGTGCCATCGTCAAGAAGTGGTGGGCCTACATGGCCGACATCATGGAAACCAACCCCGACAACTCACCGGTAATCCGCGAGCTGCCGGAACTGTTTCACCTCGACTGACCCCGCCATAACCCATAAAGAAGGCCCACTATGTCACTCACCGTTGTTGATCTCGCTGCCGACCACCGCGGCGCCTCCCCGTTCGTGGCCACCCCAAAGCCGCGCCTGTCCTGGCGCGTCACCAGCACAACGCCGAACTGGTACCAGGCTTCCTACGAGATCGAAATCTCCGGCGACCTGGAGTACCGCGGCAGACCGGTCGCGTCGGGCGACTCGGTGCTGGTGCCGTGGCCTGCGGCGCCGCTTGCCTCACACCAGAGCGTGGCCTGCCGGGTGCGGGTCACCGGAAAAGACGGGGCGGTCAGCGAGTGGAGCGAGCCGCTGGCGATCCATGCACCGTTGCTGGACACCGGCAACTGGTCGGCGCGGTTCATTTCCCCCGCCGCCGCGAGCGCTGCGACCGAGTCGGAGCCCTGCCCCTACTTCCGGCGCGAATTCGCGCTCGAGCAGCCGTGGCGGCGGGCGGTGCTGTCGGTGACCGCCCTCGGCGTGTACCAGGTAGAGATCAACGGCCGGCGCGTCGGCGATGAGGAGCTAGCGCCGGGTTGGACCAGCTACCGCAACCGGCTGCGGTTCGCCAGCCACGATGTGACCGCTCTGCTGCGCGGCGGCGGCAACGCCATCGGCGCCATCGTGGGCGACGGCTGGGCGCGCGGACGCCTCGGGTTCAGCGGCGCGCGCAACCTGTATAGCGACCGGCAGGCGCTGCTGGCGCAGCTCGACATCACCCTTGCGGACGGATCAGTGCGGACCGTGGCCACCAACGGCGACTGGCACTCCGGCGTAGGGCCCGAGCGCGGTTCCGACCTGTACGACGGCGAGACCTACGATGCGCGGCGCGAGTTGGGCGGCTGGTCGCAGCCCGGCTACGACGCCGGCGGCTGGCAGCCGGTCGAGGTAATCGATCATGACCTGGCAACCCTCACGCCCGCGGCCGTGCCGCCGGTGCGGGCGGTGCAGGAAGTGGCGCCGCTGTCGATTCAGCGCGCTCCCTCCGGGGAGACGCTGGTGGACTTCGGCCAGAACCTGGTGGGCCGGGTGCGCATCCACCTGACCGCGGGCGCGGGCACTGAAGTGACCGTGCGCCACGCCGAGGTGCTGGAGAACGGCGAACTGGGCGTACGCCCGCTGCGCTCCGCCCAGGCCACCGACCGCTACATCGCCCGCGGCGGCGGCCCCGAGGTGTGGGAGCCGCGCTTCACCTTCCACGGCTTCCGCTACGTCGGGGTGAGCGGCTGGCCCGGCGAATTGCGGCGCGGCGACGTCACCGCCGTGGTGCTGCATTCGGACATGGTGCGCACCGGCTGGTTCGAGTGCTCGGATGCGCGCGTCAACCAGCTCCACCAGAACATCGTGTGGGGGATGCGCGGCAACTTCCTGGACGTGCCCACCGACTGCCCGCAACGCGACGAGCGGCTGGGCTGGACCGGCGACATTCAGGTGTTCGCGGCCACCGCTACCCTGCTCTACGACACCGCCGCGCTGCTGAACTCCTGGCTGCAGGACCTGGCCGCCGAGCAGGAACCGAACGGCAACGTACCGTTCGTCATCCCCTCGGTCCTGCCGTCGAGTTTCACCGCCGCCGGTTGGGGCGACGCCGCCACCGTGGTGCCGATGACCCTGAGCGAGCGCTACGGCGACCTGGAGGTGCTGCGCCGCCAGTACCCCTCCATGAAGGCGTGGGTCGAGCACGTAAAGGGCATCTGCGACGACCGCCGGGTGTGGGGAGACGGCTTCCAGTTTGGCGATTGGGTGGACCCGAAGTCGCCGCCCGATGCGCCGGGCGACGCCCAGACCGACTCGTCGCTGGTGGGTACGGCGTGGTTCGCACGCTCCGCCCAGATCGTCGCCGAGGCTGCCGACCTGCTCGGCGAACCGGACGATGCCGCCGCATACCGCACGCTCGCCGCCGAGGTGGCCGCCGGCTTCCGCGCCGAGTTTGTGGCCCCGAATGGACGCGTGGTAAACGACAGCCAGACCGCCCACCTGCTGGCGCTGGCATTCGACCTGGTCACCCCCGAGCAGCGCCCGGCCACCGCGTGCCGGCTCCGCAGGCTGATCGAGAAGGAAGGCCACCGGCTCTCCACCGGCTTCCTGGGCACGCCCTGGCTGTGCGAGGTGCTGACCCGCATCGACGACGACGACATGGCCTACCGGCTGCTGCTGCAGACCGAGCTGCCGTCATGGCTGTACCCCATCACCATGGGCGCCACCACCATTTGGGAACGCTGGGACGCGATGCTGCCCGACGGCTCCATCAACCCGGGCGAGATGACCTCGTTCAACCACTACGCCTACGGCGCCGTGGGCGCCTGGCTGTACGAACGCATGGCCGGGCTGCGCCAGCACCACGCCGAGCGCGGCTGGCGGCGGCTCGTGGTGGAGCCGCACCCCGGCGGCGGCATGCGATACGCAAAGGCGGCGGTCGACACCCCTTACGGCCGCGCCGAGTCGAGCTGGCGGATCGACCACCACGACGGCGACGCTCCGTCCACCTTCACGCTGCGCGCCGTGGTGCCCGCCAACACCACCGCCGAATTGTGGCTACCGGGCGCTACCGAGGCTGTCGAGGCCGGCTCGGGCACCCACGAACTGTCCGTCGAGCTGAGCGACGCCCAGCGACGCCGCTACCTGCCGAGCCGCGAAGGCGCACGCCTGCACCTCGATTCGGCGCTGGCGGAGGTGGTCGCCGACCCGGCGGCACGGCAAGTCCTGGTCCGCCGGCGCGCCTTCGGCGTGCTGATCCGTATCCAGGGCGACCGGATTCCCGACATGTCGCTGCGCGACGCCCTGCAGTCGGGCCGGCGCCCGGCCAGCCCCAAGCAACTCGACGCCATCGAACAGGACCTCATCCGCCTGTAACTCAACCTGCAACGTGCGCCGTGGAAAGGCGCTATCCCTCAGCGGGTGGGAATCCCGCCCGGCAACTGTCGCTCCAGCCGGAAGCAGTCGGAGCGGTGCAAGGAGGTAACGAATTGAACTGAAGCACTCCGATGAAGAAG
>MKWU01000901.1_pt1 | contig 54594 bp, 51 predicted proteins | sample 809101 | NCBI WGS metagenome assembly MKWU01 (sample SAMN05860141, study PRJNA318959) | sponge metagenome | host: Aplysina aerophoba | place: Slovenia: Piran, Adriatic Sea, Gulf of Piran | collected 2013-05-07 | reverse complement strand
CACCAACTCCATCGCCACGAGCACGTCGTCGCGGTCCCTGAAATGGTGGTGCAACGCCGCCGTGGCCAGCCGCACAGCGTCCCCGTGCCAGACGCTCTGCGCGATCCAATGCCCTTCCGGGTACTCGACCGCGTCGGGCTCGGGTGCCACCGCTTCGGCCACCGGCGAGGATCCCGTGGAGAGATCCTTCGAGTTGGAGGCCGTCACAGACATCGCGGACCCAGATTCGCGCACGCGCCCTTCCTTCCCAGCATACAACCGCAGTGGCTGGAGTCGCCCCATCGCAACGGCCACGCCATCGCCACTCCCGGCAGGGCTCCGTCTCAGACCGGCAAGAGCAGGCAGGGGATCTCCAAACTTGACTAGTCGTCAACCTCACCGCGAGTCAAGGAGTCTGGGGATGGATGGGCTCTATTGCACCAAGGGCTGCCCGCCTACGTAGACGGTATTGATTTTTCTAAGGTTCCGGATGTTTCCCAGCGGGTTGCCATCCAGAAGGATCATGTCTGCGACCTTACCTTCCGCGAGAGTTCCGAAGTCGCGATCGATGCCAAGGGCCTCGGATGCTGTCTTGGAAAAGGACACGATGACCTGCATGGGCGTTAGGCCGGCCTGAATCATCAGTTCCGCCTCCCAGTGCTCGAAGTAACCCGGAAACCGGCCGGGGGGGCCAGTGTCGGTGGCGAACCCGATCTTGACTCCAGCGTCGGCCAGACGCTTTAGGTTTCGCATCGCGACACGGAAGTTCTTTCTGTTGATTGCCTGCTCCGCATCCTTGGATTGCGTTTCGCGCATCGATGTTCGCAACCCCTGCACCACGGACGGAGACACGCTCCTTGCGAAGAAAGCCTCGTCGAGCCAGTCAGGTAGGTCAGCGTAGACGAAAGTGGATTGCTCTCTCGTGAGCGTCGGGGCATACGTGACGTCGCGTGCAAGCAGCCTGCGAATCAGATCCCTGTCAACAGCTCCATCTCTAACGCTGTGAGCGATGATGTCCAAGCCCGCATTGGCCAAGTGCTTGGCATCGGCCAGTTCGTAGAGGTGCGCGGCGGCAATCAGTCCGCGCTTGTGGGCCTGGTCAATGATCGCGCGGGAGATGTTCGGGTGGAGCTTCTCGAAGTTGCCGTGGTGACTATCAACCCACATTTTGACCAAGTCCGCGCCTGAATCGGCGAGTCGATCGACCTGCGCACGCGCCTCCGCCGGGTCCGACACCTCCAAGGCCAGGCCTTTGACCCCGGGCGCTTGTGTCGGATAGCCGTTTGCTGTGGTGAACCCCTGCAGTGCTGTCAGAACGCGCGCAACGCCACGAAGCTCGCCCCGGTTGATGGCGTCGCGGACATCAATGACCGGACTCAGGTCCGTCCCCAGGCTCGTTGTCGTGGTGACCCCATAGGAGGCGTAGGTTCTCAGGTTCTCAATCACGTTGTCGCGCGTGTAGTTTTCTTGCGCCTGGACTAGACCGTTCGTCATGCCGACATGACCGTGAAGATTGATCATTCCGGGAATCAGCGTCTTTCCCCTCCCGTCGACAACTGTCGCGTTATCTGACACTTGGAGAGTGCCCCCTTCCCCGATCAACACAATTCGGTCGCCCGCGACGACGACCGTCGCGTTGAGTGTGGGAGGCCCCCCGCTGCCATCAATGAGCGTTACACCTCGAATCGCGAGGGTGCCTTGCGCAAGACCCACCACGGTCGAAGAGAGTAGGAGAGCTGCCAGCGAAAACCTCATCGCCGTTCGATACTACCACTCACGATGGTTGCAAGGCTCGACCCAAAGCACTCGAAGTCCTGCCGTAGCGTGACGAAGGCCCCCGTGAGGTCCCGGGTCCCATGAGATGTCTCCATCGACGCTCGGCTGTTCCGCGTCCTGGGGCCTGGATTTGGCCGTCTTGGTAAGCTACACCCCAGAGTCTCGCGACTTGCAGTGTTCTCCAGCTAGGGTTCCGAGCCGAATTTCTTGAAATGCTGATTGACCCCGAAAAATGCGTTGCCTGCGCCAACTGCGTACCAGTCTGCCCGATGGGGGCGATCTATGTGGACCCTGAGATTCAACGTGCCACGATCAACCAAGACGAGTGCGTGGAGTGCGGTACATGTTTTCGGGGCATGAGCCAAGAGCAACTGAACCCGACCTTGGTGAGGACGGTTAGGAAGGTCGCGCGTTTCTTCCGTTTCCGTTTCGAGCCTGAACCCGACGTTTGTCCGACATCGGCGTTCGTGATGAACGAATTGGAAATGCCTCGCCTAGTCCGGCAGGTGTTTTCGGACCCCGTCGTGGAACACAAATCGACTGGCATCAAAGGGCGAGGGACTGAAGAGGTCAAGACGAACGACGTCAACCCCAGAGTCGGTGTCGGGGAAGTCGGCTACACAATCGAGTTCGGGCGGCCAGGCGTCGGCGTGCGCTTCAGGGACATTCAGGCGATGACTTCCGCACTTGCCGGGTTGGGTGTGCAGTTCGAAGAGAAGAACCCGATCAGCCACTTGATGACGGACAAATCGAACGGGGACCTACGTGAGGACATCTTGGACGAAAAGATTCTGTCGGGCATTGTTGAGATCAAGACTAGCCTTGACCAGGTTGAATCCGTTCTGACGGCCGTGGAGGACGTCAACCGCCAGATCGATACCGTGACAGCGGTCGGAATCTCGACCCGCTGCGACGCTGACGGCGAGGAGGAGCGCCTGTCAGAAGTCCTCGAGGAGCTGGGATACGATGCCGAAAGGGCCAAGACCAACATGGGGCTGGGTCGGCTTACGAACACAGAGGCGGCATGACGAACACACTCCATCGATACGGAAAAGCCAGTTCGTTCCGGGACGACTTCATCCTTTTTTGCATCCCCTCGCCGGGCAGGAACGACACGGGTGCCGTGGAGAAACAGAAGGCCTTCCTTCGCATCTGCGCCCGACACAAGCCTGTCAACATGGGCAACGGGAACCGCGGGAGCTTCAAGCCCGAGAGGCGCCTGGATCCGAGGTCACACTGGAGCCGCGATCACACTCCCGACTGGGACGGCGTGATCGAAGGCGTTGCCAGGCCGGGCACAGTGGCCGCTGTATTCGACACGAAGGAGAAGGCAGAAGACTGCCTTCGGGAGGTAATCGAAGCAGATCTGGGCCTGTCGGTCAATCTGAGCACTTCGGTGGGCGGAGCCAAGGAGGTAGCTGCCTGTTGCGGGATCCCCCGCCACAGCGTGGAGTACTCGCTGGGATTCACCGATCCTCACGATCACTTGCCGAACAGTCAAGTACTCGAGCTTTCGACCATGTGCGGCCACGGGATGGTTTCTTTCAACATGGCCCGCAAGATGCTCGATATGGTCCGGGAGGGACGTAGGACCACAGAGCAAGCGGTTGCAACGCTTGCGCGCTTCTGCCCGTGTGGCGTCTACAACCCAGCCCGCGCGCGGCGTCTGCTTGAAGAAGCGCGGAAGCAAACTGCGTGATTCCCGGGATCGGCGGGCTCACGTCACAGCCCTGGCATTGGTCGGCGTCCGATAGGAAATCGCACCTTCTGTCCGCAGCACGCGGGTGAACCGCGTTTGATCGCCAGCGACGCCCGCTCGGATGGGCCACACCGGACGGACCATTGTGGCGGTGGCGTAGACGGCGCAGGCGCGTTGACAGCAATGGTGGTTGGTGGTACGTTTCAGGCCACATGGTGCACGCACCTTCCCGTCGTGAGATGATCCGCCAGTTCGCGGCCTTCCTGCTCGCGTCGCCTCTAATGGCGGAGATCGAGAAGCCGGGCCTCAAGGACTCGACCAAACTCGCAAACGTCTTTGATTTTCGGGAGTTAGCTCGCAGGCTTATCGACCCGGTCGCGTTCGACTACATGGACGAGGGCGGGAAGGACGAGATCTCCCTTGCCGAGAACCGCTTGGCATTCCGCCGCCTGATCCTGCGCCCGAGATTCCTGACCGATGTCCACCAAATCGATGTGTCGACGGATTTGCTGGGTCGCAAGCTGGACTCACCTGTCTATATCTGCCCGGCCGGTGGCAAGAACTGCTTTCGGCTCGCCGGCGAGGAGGAGACAGCACGCGGAGCAGCCTTGGCAAATGCCATGTACATCAGTAACGGCGGCGTCGAGGAGTACTTGGCGAGCAGCGAAGCCCCCGCGCACTGGTGGCGGTATACGACCGGCGGGCAATTCCACACGCCGGACGCGATGCTGGACTTCGTCGAGCGTCTCGAGGATTCCAGTTGCACGGGCATCTGCTTCACCGTAGATAGCATGCTGGTATCGCATCGCGAGCGCTCCATCCACAACGGGCTGGTCCGGTCGTGGTGCAATCTCGGCTCTATTCCCCGGGATGAGGACGGCGAACTGGTTTCCAATCCGAATGACAGGCCCTGGGTGACCGGGGAGTATCCTGGCCGCCTGTTCCCGACACCGACGTGGGAGACCGTGAAACAGCTGCGTGACATCACCGAGTTGAAAATCATGCTCAAGGGTCTGATGACCGCAGAGGATGTCGAAATGGCGGTCCAAGTCGGTGCCGACACAGTCGTTGTTTCGAATCACGGTGCACGCCAGTTGGACCACACCGGATCGACGATTGAGGCACTGCCGGAATGCGTCCGGGCCGCGGCTGGCCGGATTCCCGTGCTGGTGGATGGAGGATTCCGGCGAGGAACCGATATCCTGAAGGCGCTGGCGATCGGCGCGACGGCCGTGGGAATTGCGAGACCGTACCTTTGGGGCTTGGCATGCTACGGTCGCGACGGCGTGGCCAGGGTGCTGGAATTGCTGAAGACGGAGCTGGCCCTGGACATGGGAATGTCCGGAGTCGCCCGGATGTCTGACATCAAACCAAGCCTGGTGCGATGGAGGAACTGGTCTTACGAAGGAGGGTTGCAGCGGTGACAAGACGCGAATTTTCAGGGGCTTGCGGCGCCGGCGTCGCTTCGTTGCTCGGCGCCTGGAAGGCTCGCGCAGACGGGTCCGGCGAGTATCCGATCCGGCGACGCAAGAAGGTCGAGATTCTCTACCAATCACCTGACGGGAACCCGAACGGACTGGAGGCGACGGCCGATGGCCTCTGGGTCGGCGAGCAGATCACAGACCGCGCTTACCTGCTCGAGTGGGAAACGGGACGCGAGCTTGCGAAGTACGAAACCCAGTCATCCAATACGAGTGGTATCGCAGCGGGAGGCGGGTTTGTCTTCATGGGGGCGAACGGCCCAGCGAAACTCCGTCCCCGCCGGCTCCACGATGTGGCTAGTGGAGGTCGGGTTGTCAAGCTTGACATGGCCACGGGCAAGCACATCATGAACTACCAGACCCCTAGCGGCGGCGGGCTTCACGGGCTGCTATGGGCGAAGGATTCCCTGTGGATCACACAATTCCAGCCATTCAAGGTCGTACAGGCCGATGCGAACCTGAACACATTCCACGACTTCGACTTGCCGCTAAACCGGCCCCATGGACTCGGTTGGGACGGCGAGCACATCTGGTGCATGTTCTCCAACGACTACCGCGCCTTGAAGTTCGACATCCGGACCGGCCAGGTACTTGACGGCGTTCAGCTGGAACAAACCGATCCAGACCCGCATGGAATGACTTGGTGGGACGGCGCGCTCTACTACTGCGACGCCGGGATCGCGCCGGGCCACAAGGACAACAGCAGCCGGTATGCCGGGACGATTTGCCGCATCCACGTGTAGCTGGCTGCTGGCATTCACCTTGCTGGCCTTTTCGACGGAACCGCTCGCCGGCGAAGCCTCGGGCGGGATCGTAAAGCCCCGGAACGGCGCTTGGGTGCCGGAGGTTGAAATCGATTTGATCGCCAAGGCCGAGGAGGGCCATCTGCTGCTTGATGGCGAGCCCGTGGAGACGGACCGGCCGTTTCCCGGAGTCCTACACGCCCGCGTACATGTGGCAACCGGTAAGCACTCCCTGCGCCTGGACACGCCCGGGGGCAGCGATGAAATCATCTTCTTCGCAGGCCCAAGCCCGCCCTTCCCCTCGGCCGCGCCATTCGTGGACCATCCGCCGGCACGGATTGATTGCACTCACTGCCACGCGGTGAGCCGCAGGGGCCGATTCCGTTTCAACGGCGGATGTCAGTCTTGCCACACCGAAGGGCAATTCATTCGGACGCATAGCCATGCACCCCATGAATTGAGCAGTTGCGGCATGTGTCATGACGCGCATGGATCGACGGTTGCAAAGCTCTTGATTGTGCCGAAGGAAACGGCTTGCAAGCAGTGTCACAACTAGACCGCTACATCACGGACGGCCTGTCTAGCGGTAGAAGAACTCCACCAGCAACATCGGAATCGCTGGAAGGTACGTGACCATCAAGAGCACCGCTAGCAGCACTGCAACAAAGATCGCGTTGGCGCGGCTCACCTCCCAGATGCTGGCCTTGGCGATCGAGCACGCCGTCAGCAGAACGCTGGCCACCGGAGGGGTTTGCTGGCCTATTCCCAGATTCAATGTAAGCACGAGCCCGAAGTGCACCGGGTCGATGCCTGCTTGGTGCACCAAGGGCATCACGACCGGCACGACCAAAATGATTGCCGCTGCCGAATGCAGGAACAAGCCGACAACCAGGAAGAAAACATTCAACAAGGCCAGCACCGCCCATTTGCTCTCTGTAAACGCCAACAGGTGTTCTGCGAACTGCTGGGGAACCTGCATTGCCGTCAGGTATTCGCCAAGCAGCGCCGATGTGGAAACCAAGAGCATCACAACGGCTGTCTGGATACCGCCTTCCACCGTCGCCTGCCGCAGGACCCTCCAATCAAGTTCCCGGTAAACCAGTCCGCCGATCAAGGCCGCCGCCAAGACAGCAAGGCCGGCTCCTTCAGTGGCTGTCACCCAGCCCGAGAATATCCCTCCCAGAATGATGACGGGAAGGGTCAACGCCCAAACGGCCTCCCGAAACGCACTGACAACCCTGTGCCAATGGAAGGAGGAGTCGGACGGAAAGCCGCGCCGAACGGCGACTCGATAGGCGGCAGCCATCAGAAGCAGGCCCCCCAGGAGGCCCGGAATGATACCTGCGACGAAGAGCTCGACGACGGATGTGCCCGCCATCACCGCGTAGAGGATCATCGGGATCGAGGGCGGGATGATCACCGCGAGCGTCGATGCGGAGGATGTCACCGCCGCCGCGAATTCCTTGGAATACCCCGCCTTCTTCATCGACGGGATCAAGACCGATCCGAGAGCCGCTACATCCGCAACGGCAGACCCGGAGATCTCGGCGAAGAACAGTGACGTGCCGATCGTCACCATCGCTAGGCCCCCTCGGACCCAACCGATTAACGCCGATGTCAGTGCGATCAGGCGGCGCGAGATGCCGCTGGCGTTCATGATGGCTCCGGCCAAGATGAACAGCGGGACGGCAATCAGGGAGAATTTGACCGCTCCGTCGAATAGCGTGAGCGGGATATTCGGGATGTCCCGCAGCCCCGTTTCCACGGCCATCGCGGCCACGGCCGCGATGCCGAGCGCCACGGCAATGGGCACATTGGCCAGCGCTAGCAGCAGCAGCCCTAGCAGGATCAACAGCAACGTCACCGGTTAATGCCCCGGTTCCAGTCTTCGACGGCCGTAATGAGTTCCGCAGCGATGAAGAGCATGGCACCAACCGGAATCGCCGAGTAGACAACCGCCGCCGGAAGCCAAGGCAGGCTCACCAAGAATGTACCGCCCAGCACTGACAACAGGTCCAACCCCAGGTAGGCAGTGAGGCCGAAGAACAGGAAAATCGCCAGTTCACGCAGGACCACCAGGCCGAAGCGAAGATCACGCGGCGCGAGTTGCACAAGATTCGGAAAGCCCAGGTGTGCCCGATGGAGCGCGGCAAGAGCAGCTCCGTAGTAGGTCAGCCAAGCCAGCAAGATCGCCGCCACTTCGTCATACCAGACAAGCGAGAAGCCAGCCTTACGGCTCGCGACGCCAACGATCACCAGCAGGGCCAGCGCGGCAATGATTGCGATGACAGCAGCTTCTAAGCAGCGGTTCAGGACCGCGCGCGGACGGCTTGAGTTCAAGGCGCTAGGGTATCATCGCCCGTCCTACCCGAGTCCAAGGCGAGAGTGCGCGCGATCAATTCCCCGCCCTTGGGGACGCCGGCAGCGAATTGGTCAAAGATCGGCTGACCCGCTTCCAAGAACCGCTCGCGATTGCATTCATTGACAGCAATTCCTTCGCTCGACAACTCCGCAAGCAGTCGTTGGTCCAGGTCCCCGGCCTGACGATAGACAAAGGCCTGGACTTCCCGAGCCGTCTGACTGATCACTTCTTGCACGGATTCGGGAAGGGATTGCCACCGATCCAGTCCGGCCATCAGGTAAGCGGGAGTGTACACATGACCTGTCAGGGTGAGATATTTTTGAACTTCGTGGAACTTTTGGCTGTGGATCTGACTTAGCGGGTTCTCCTGTCCGTCGATCACGCCGGTTTGCAGAGCCATGAATGTCTCTGCCAAGGACATCGGAGTTGGATTCGCTCCAAACGTCTGAAATAGTCTCACGCGCCAGCGACCCCGCGGAGTGCGGAGCTTGATTCCCCCGAGGTCTTCAGGATTCTCCACAGGACGCTGGTTGTTTGTAATGTGTCGAAAGCCGTTTTCCCAGACGGCCACAAGCTTGAACCCCCTGGACGCAGCGTCAGGTGCGAGGTGCGGCCAAACGACTTCTCGCTCGATCCTTGCCATGTGCTCGCGATCGCGGACCAAATACGGCATCTCGAACAGACCGAATGATTCCACTGCGGAAGACATGATCGTGGAAGGCACCGAGAAATCGACCGTTCCGAGCTTGAGTTTGATCAGCAGTGTCTCGTCGTCGCCAAGCTGGCTCGACCCGAAGACCGTGATGCGAGCCCCTCCCGGGAGGCGCTCATTGGCCCGGCTGGCGAATTCGTCAGCGGAAATCGCGGTGAGCGAGCCGGGCGAGGCTACGTGAGCCAAGCGAAGATTCAGCGGTCCATCCGCTTGGTTGCACCCGGCAAGGGCTGCCGCGAGGATCGTCGCTACCGCCAGGAGCCGCTCTACCACGGCATCGTGCGACCCGTGTACTTGCGGCCCTTGGCCATCGTCGCCTCGTTCGCTCCGGCACCGATCCTCACACCCTCGTCGATCATCTCGATGACATCGCTCTCTCGAACGGTGTTCAGGAATGCGAGGTTGTTATTCTTGCAGGCTGCCATCACCTTGGCTCGGGCCTCCCGCATCTTCGGATGCAGAGAGCGGTTCGGGCCGTGACCGTCAGGCAGATTTAGGGAGATCCCCATGTCGCCGGGCCCCCACTCGGCGAAACCGATGCCCGGAACCGCTGCGACCTTCTCAGCATTGGCCAAAGCGTGCTTGTCCTCGATCTTGAGACCTAGCAGGAACTCGCCGTCAGGATTCAGTGGCCACGGATCCGCCCGGCGCATGTATTCGTCTCGCGACACACCCCATATTTCCGAGGGGTAGCCCTGGCTACCGTTGCCGAGCAGGCCCTCGCCGAGCTCCTTGACAGCAGGCTCGGCGTGGGGGTACCGCGCAGCCCGCACCATCCATTTCACGGCTTCCGGGTCGCGTGCGTGGCACAGAAGTATGCCATGGATTCCGCATAGCAGGGCTTGCTGCACAACCCAGAAATTGGCCCGCATGTGCATCTCGTCGATGCCGAGGACGGGTAGGGTTGCGATCACAGCCGGCGTGCGGTGCCCACTTCGAGTCGGCCCGCCATCGACAAGGCCTCGCATGAAGGCCCTGAGCGCGCTGAAGTCGAGCGCACCGTGCTCCATTTCATAGTTGATGTAGTCGTGCAGCGTTCCGGCAGACCGGAGTCCTTCCTCGTAACCTCCGTGACCGCCGGTGTAGTAAATTGTCTGGCCAGCCTCAAGCAATTCAATTGCTCGGTTGATGCGCTTGCCTTTCTCCGTTGCTCCCTTCGCGGCCGATGCCGCTCCGGCAGCTGCCAGAGGCGCGACGAGAAATTCCTTCCGTGTCATGACGGAACGATAGCTGTCACGCCGTGTGCAAGTCAAGACAAGCGTCCGAGTCGCAGGCAGATTCCCAGGGGCACTTCCCCCATGCAATATCAGGTCAGACAGTCGTTTTCTTGAGAGGAAGGCCAACGACTAAGGAGATATGGTCGGGGCGCCGAGATTTGAACTCGGGACCTCTTGCTCCCGAAGCAAGCGCGCTACCAGCCTGCGCCACGCCCCGACTACCGCTTCAGTGTAACCAAGACCCGCGCTAGCTGTCGGCGGAAGGGCTCGCTTCGGGGGCAGCAGAGGCCTCTGCGTTCGGCGAAAGGTCTGCCAGTGCTTTCTTACCCCGGTCAATCACTTCCTTGCCCGTCTCTTTGGCGCTGTCGGCCAAGTCACGTCCCTGCGTGTACGCGTCACGACCGAACTCTACGACCTCACGGGTCTTGCGCTCCGCGAGATCCTTGCCTCGAGACGCAGCTTCTGAGATCGACTGGCGCGTCTCCTGACCCGACTTAGGTGCGAACAGAACCGCCACCGCGGCACCCACTGTCATGCCAGCCAGGAACCAAGCTATGCTACTGCCGTCATTGCTCTTTGCCATTGCGAGTGCGACTCCTGTTTCGACTATATCACGTGCGGTACGCCGCCCGGCCGCGCTCGTCTCAGTGCATGGTCACTGGTGGTCCGGTATCAGTCCGAGACCTGCTGCCTAGCGTACTCGGCAGCACCCGTGAGGCCTGCAGCCGCACCGAGCTTGGAAAGCTCCAGGCGGAACGACTCGCGTGAAGTCGTGGGCAGGATGCCTCGCGCCGATTCCATCAGAGGATCTTGGAACAGCGACAGTCTCTGGCTGATCGATCCCCCGAGCACGACTGTGGTTGGATCGACAACGCAGCACACCGTGGCAATCGCCGTGCCGACATTGCGACCATAGGTCTCCCACGCGCGAAGGGCCGCCGGGTCTCCTTGCTCCGCGAGGTCGCCCACCTCCTTCGCGGTCAGGCCCTCACCCGGTCGGGACTCCACATTTCGCCGGTACTGCCGAACCACGCCGTGCCCTGAGCACGCATGGTCGAAATCCGATCCCCCGACTCGGCAATACGCGACTTCGCCCGCGTTGTTCGTTGCTCCTGTGTAGATCTTGCTGCCAATGGTGAGCCCACATCCGAATCCCGTACCGAGCGTCACCCCCAAGACGATCTCCTTCGACTTCCCGGCCCCGTGGATCGCCTCTCCGAGGGCAAAACAGGCCGCGTCGTTCTCAAGGTACAGGGGCGCGCCGAACTCCTCTAGGCTGAACTTCCCGATGTTGAACCCGACCAGATTGGGAAGCGAGTCACGGTCGTGAAGGACTCGATTTTTTTGGTCAAGCGGGCCGGAACTGCCCATGCCGACGGCCTTGGGAGCGCCTGCAACACCAGCGCTCAACTTGGCCTGCTTGACGACCCGCTTCATGTTGGTCAGGGTCACCGCCGGCTGCATGCGCGCCATGGTCGGCAGCCGCACGACCTTGCCACGTTGCTTGCCGTCGATGCCAAAGGCAGCGGCGGCGATCTTGGTTCCACCTAAATCTATGCCAATCAAGAAATCATCCGGCATACTTCAAGCCTTCAATGAATCTATGAAACCGGATTCCGCCGATCTTCTAGACAGCTCCAAGAACAGCCTAGGGGACGCAGGGCACCCGAACGGAACACGTTCCTGCTCAACACACGCGTCTGCCCGTTTGGAGAGAGTAGCACACGCTGAGAGTTGCTTCTTGGCGTTTTGGGGCAGATCTGATCGCGGAGAGGTGGAAGGGCTGACCATGAAGTTGGGTCTTGCTCTCGATTCCCTGCCAAACATGTTGGAGAGCAGGGGAACAAATCACGGGCCGACGGTGTCTGCAGGGCCAAGAAAGGCAATTCAATCAGCCAGCCGCAGTCACCTGGTGCTAGGCTGATGTTGGCCGACCAGTTCAATGAGCCGCGGAACTCGCCTTCGATCGCTGCCGGCGGTGACGGATCCAGACGCCGCTTTGGTACGCGGGCTCAAGTGTGAAACGCCGGAGAGTTACCGCCAGCTTCTGGATCGCTACCAAGGGCCGGTCTTTGCCTACGTCTGGAGGCTAGTCGACGATCCAGCGGAGGCGGAAGACGTCACCCAAGACGTCTTCGTGAAGGTCTTCCGAAAGATCGCAGATTTCCGGGAGGAATGCACACTCAAGACCTGGATCTACCGTATCGCTGCACATGAGTCATCGAACCGGCGCCGATGGTTTTCTCGGCATCGGTTGCGCGAGGTGGCGGCATCCGTGTGCGATGGCCAGGCTGTCGCGTACGTCGAGCAAATAGCTCATCCTGGCAAGGGTCCGTTCGAGCATACCGAAACGCGGGAGCATCGAGACCTCTTGAACGCCGCGTTGCGCGAGATCGATCCACGGTTCAGAGAAGCGGTTGTCCTCCGCGATATCTCAGGATTCAGCTACAACGAGATTGCCGAAACCCTGAGCATCTCTCTCGGAACGGTAAAATCCCGGATCATGCGCGGGCGCGAGGCATTGAAACGTCAACTGCTGCGACATGCACCGGCACTTGCGTCGGGCAGCAACAGCTGGCAAACGGAGTAGAAAAATGCATTGCAATTGGGCAAGACAGAGAATCCGTCGGTACATCGACTTCGAACTCGGCTTTCTGGAGAAGGCATTCGTGCGCTTTCACCTCTCCTATTGCGCCAAGTGCCACTCTCACTACGAGGAATCCGAAACGCTCGGCGGATGGCTCCATGCCGTGCCCGATCCGATGCCTCCAGCCAGCCTGGAATTTCGGATCCTGAGCGCGTTCTCGATTGAAGCCCAGAAACGTCGCGATCCAGGCATCGCATTGCGAAGGCTCAAGATCCGGCTATCGAATCTGGTGCGGCCAGTCGCTGTGCCAGCTGTAGGGGGCTTGCTGGTCGCCCTGGTGCTCGTGCCGGCAATGCTCTCCGCGTTCTGGGCGGAGCCGACGGCGAGCGCCGACGTTCCGCTACGTTTCCTGGCCAGGCCACTGGTCACCGCACCATTCATGACTCTGCCCTCGCCGTATCCAGTCGCGAGAGACTACACCGTACTGGCGTATATCGATGATCGAGGGGGAGTCTATGATTTCCTCGTCGCCGACGGCGAGCCGGTGGAGGGACGAATGCGCGGCGAACTGGCCAGCGCCCTGCTAACAAGCAAGTTTGAGCCAGCCCAGCGCTTTGGGCAGCCGATGATGGGCCAACGGGTCATCGTGTTCCAACGGATCGACAGCAAGTCCTAGCGCACCACCCGCTCTACCTGTTCGCCGGGATGGCAGGGTCCATCGAGCTGGCAGTGCCACCACAGCGCCTTACCTGATCGGACTCCCGCAGTGACGGAAACGGCTTGCGCCGTTGCAATCGGCGATCTCTGTCCGCCCGTTGCTCAACGCGGCGGCCGCCAACAGAAGCGGCTGGAGGGCGACCGCTCGGTGCGGGCTTGGCGTGCCCGCCAAGGCGCTGCTATATCCACGGATCCCTTGAAACACTGGCCAGCCCGGTCGTGCCGCTGTTGCATTCCCGCTGCAGTCAGCCCAAGATGAAAGATCGCCCATGTCAAAGCCGCGAATGTGCCCGCATTGCAGGGCGTTCATCGACAGCAAGGACAAGACCTGCCAGTATTGCGGGAACGCACTGCCGATGACCGCGGCAAGCCGACTCCGTCGAGAAGAGCGGATGAGCATGGCCGGCTCTCAAGTCGGCTTCACCACCATCATTCTCCTGCTGATCAATGCGGCGCTGTTCGTTACGTCCCTGGTTCTGACAATCCGATTGGCCGGCGAGACTGGCATGCTCGCCAACATCGACGGGCAGGTGTTGCTGATGATGGGAGGCAAGTTCAGGCTCTCGATCCTGCTCTACGGGGAATGGTGGAGGCTGCTGACGGCAAACTTCCTCCACGGCGGTCTGATGCACCTCGCGTTCAACATGATGTCTCTGTACAATCTGGGGCCAATCGCCGAGGACATGTTCGGAACCTCGAGATTCCTGGTGTTCTACTTGGCAACGGGCGTTTGCGGATTCGCCGCCAGCACAATGTGGTCGGACGGGCTGTCCATCGGGGCGTCGGCATCAATTTGCGGCCTCATCGGCGCGATGTACGGTTTCAGCCGCAGGAACTTCAACTCGCACCTGCAGTCGGTGGCAAAGCGTTGGATCATCGCGATCGCGATTTTTGGGTTTCTCTTCCCAAACATCGACAATGCTGCCCACTTGGGAGGGCTGGCGGCAGGATTAGCATTCGGCTACTTCTGCGGTACGCCCGGCCAAGACCCGGGAAGAGAATCGGTTTGGAAGGGTGCCTCGATCGGCGTGGCCACCCTTACCGTCGCAGCGTTTTACTTCGCCTACCGCAACTTGGCTCCTGCCATCGGTTGACTTGTTGATGGCGTGGCGGATCGCTCTTAAGCGCGAAGTTCGGTGCCCGCCCCGGTTCCATTGAGGGTGCGAGCGAGAATGTCGGCCTCGTGGCCATTGACGATCGAGACTCGGTGAATGCCCTGGCGGATCGCATCGATCGCTGCCGTTAGCTTGGCTTCCATGCCGCCTATCGCGATCTTGCCGTCGATCAGGGACCGAGCGTCTGCGGACTCCAGCCTCTTGATCACCTGGCCGCCGACGTCGAGAACGCCACCGACATCGGTCAGAAACACCAAGCGGTCCACCCTGAGGGCAGCTGCGCAAGCCGCAGCCATTTGGTCGGCGTTGACATTGTAGATTGCCCCGGAATCTCCGCCGGCGATGCACGCGACCGTGGGCAGGTACCCGTCTTCGGTGAGGCGATTGAGCAATGTAGGATCGACACGCTCGACCCTGCCCACCTGGCCAAGCTTTGGATCGAACTGGGAGGCCTGCACGCAGCCAGCATCAATGCCTGTCAGGCCCACCGCCTGTAGCCCGGAGGCTTGGAAATCGGCGACAAGCTGCCGATTGACGGATCCGGCGAGGACACGCAGCACCGCATCGAGAATCTCGGGCGGCGTTACTCGGAGGCCCCGAATGAATTTGCTTTCGTGATCCAAGCCCGCAAGGTACCGGCTGAGCCGCTTCCCTCCGCCGTGGACCACCACGACCTTGTGCCCTTCATCGAGGAGCCGTTTGAGCTGAACTCCGAGCGATGCACGGCGCCCGGCGGACTCTAGCAGGCTTCCGCCGAGCTTGACGAGGAGCCTCATGCGAAGGCCTCACCGTCCAGCAAACCGGCAGTCTCCGGACACTCCAACAACAGGTTCATGTTCTGCACAGCTTGCCCGGCAGCACCTTTCACCAAGTTGTCGATTGCCGCCACGATGACGACCCGCCTGCTCGGCGGATCGACGTGGAAGCCGATATCGCAGAAATTCGTACCGCATACGCCCCGCAGATCCGGAAGGCGCCCTTCCGGATACAAGCGCACGAACGGCTCGTCCCGGTAGTATTTTTGGTACACGGCCAAGAGATCCGACCACTGGATCGAGTCTTCGGTTCGCACGTAGATCGTCTCGAGGATGCCTCGATGCACGGGAAGGAGTTGCGCGGTGAAACTCAGCTCATGCTCGTCCACATCCGTCGTGTGGAGGATCTCGGGCACGTGCCGGTGGAAGAGCACGCCGTACGCCGACAGGTTCTCCGTGACCTCACAAAAATGAGTCTTGAGTGCAGGCTTGCGGCCCGCGCCGCTCGCTCCGGACTTCGCATCGCAGATCACTCCCGCCGACCTGTCAAGAATGGCCTCTACGATCAGAGGCCGCACGGCGAGACTTACCGCGGTGGGATAGCAGCCCGGATTCGCCACTAGCGTGGAAATCTTGACCACCTGGCGAAAGAATTCCGGAAGTCCGTACGCAGCGTCCGCCAGCAGTTCTGGACAGGTGTGCTTTACCTTGTACCAGCGGTCGTAGTTTGCCGTCGTGCGCAATCGAAACGCGGCGCTCAGGTCAATGCAACGGGCTCCAGCTTCCAGCACCATGGGAGCGGTTTCCATTGACACCTCGAGGGACGTCGCAAGGAATACCACCTGGATGCCCTCGTCCCGCAGGCTCTGAGACCGGAAAGGGATGCGCTGGGTGTCCTCCCCGAATGGCAATTCCGAGTCGGCGACAGCGCGATGCTCGAGGAGCACTGGCTCGGCACATGGATGAGTCTTCAGGATCCGCAGGAGCTCCGCGCCGCTGTATCCTGTGAAGCCGACGATGCCGACCCTTGTCTTGGTGGCCATTGCGTTGCAGACCCGCTACTCCGATGGTAGCGACTATCGTGGCGGCCGTCGCCAGGACGATTCAACGCGCCCCGCTCTCAGACGTCGCAAAGTCTCACTGCTCGGGCCAGGGAGTCGAGTGGATCCCGGGTCGGGATGAACTCCTGACCAACGAAACCCTGGTACCCAACCTCGACGAGTGCCTCCATCACAGACGGATAGTGAATCTCCTGCTGCAGGTGCAGTTCATTCCTTCCGGGATTACCTGCGGTATGAATGTGGCCGATCAAATCGTGTATCGAACGGATACGCCGAATGACGTCCCCATTCATGATTTGAACGTGATAGATATCGAAGAGCAGCTTGGCTCGAGGGGATCCGACCTCCCTGATGATGTCTGCACAATAGTCGATATCGTCCCCTTGATAGCCGGGATGGCCTTTCATCGGATGAGTGTCGTCTCGGGTGTTGAGCATTTCCAGACACACCGTGACACCCTTTTCTTCCCCGTACGCCGCCAGTTCCTTCAGGCCACCGATCGTGTTGCGAGCCCCCTCCTCCCGTGAGATCTCGCCGCTTTGCGGATCTTCGGCATCGGTCCACTTGTAACCAGTGAAAGCGATCACGCTTGGGATGCCCTCTTGAGCGCAAGCATCCATGGTCGCCTTCGTAGCTTCAATGACATCTGCTTGATAGCGAGGATTGTTCAACCCCTTCACGAATGGCGGGGCCGGGACTCCATTCCCAGCAATGGCACATGTCAAGCCGTGCTTCTTGACTGTTGGCCACTGCTCCGGCGCAAGCAATTCGACGCTCTCAAGGCCGAGCGAGGCCGCATGGGCAGCAAGCGTGTCTAGATCCCACGCCCACTCCGAACTCTCGAAGCACCAGAAGCATACCGACTGGCGAATCCGGCCGTTGACCGCCCGGGTCCACTCCTCTTGCACTTCTGTCCCGGTCGGGCTGCATCCAGCGAGAGTTGCCGCTGCTACGCCTCCGCAGCCGAGAATCTCCCTACGAGTGTGCACGCTGGCCGATTCCCTAGTGTCCATTTGCTGTTGCCTCCACGATGCGCGACCTGCCGGGATGGCAGCCCTGTCAGTCAGTCTGACGGGACGGGAGACTCAAGCGCAAGCGCCGCGCCCAGCGAACAGCCCGCGTTCTCAGCATGGCGATGACTGCGGCCATGTCCAGCCCGTGCTCAAGCAGCATCACCGCTTGGCCGTGATAGCGCAGGTCCCAGTAGCTGATCGGACTTGCGAATCGAAGGTTGAGGTTGAATGGAAACAGCAGCAGTGGTCCGTCGTGGTGATGCGTAACGATGTCGATAACGGAGTGGGTCCCACACCCGACCGCGAACCAGAAGAGAACCGTCCAAGCTCTTCCACCTGAGGATTCCCCGAGTGTCCAGCCCAACGCCAATGCCATCAGGATCAGGATGGGTGCATGCATCAGATTGTGTCCAACGATCCATACCGGGTCTCCAAAGAAGAGGGCGTCATACTCTGGTCCAAACAATGGCTGTCCGGCCCCGCTCTCGGAGCGCCCGGCCACCGCATACTAGGCGGTGAGCAGGATCAGCGGTGCGTCGGGCATGAACGAACCGAGAACAACCGAGAACGAAGCGCCCCTGCCACGCTCATTGAGCGCTCGCCACAGCCAAGCCGTTTGGATTGCGTGCGAGTACGTACGCATACAGCGGCCTGCGAGACTACGATCCGGAGACTTGCGGAGGTCGATTCGGAGCGCCCGTCATGCCAAGAGCTCCAGCCCCGTGCCTGAGCACGGATCAAGGTTCGGGCCGGGATCACGGAGCCAAGTTGGTGTTGCTGGCGGGAATAGCCAGTCTGCACTGCCAGGGTAACTGGCTCCAAGCGCCATCACTGGGGCTCGCCGACGAATGTCTCGAGCCACGGTCGCGCATTGCGGTGGAGACCGACCGTTGGCACGTCGTTGCGCAGGGCAGGTCCCGGCGTGCTGCGCCCTCTCTCGATGGTTGCATCGAGGATGTGCGCTAGCCGTTCTGCAATCTCCGGTCGCTCGAAGGCGAGGTTCGTTGATTCCCTCACGTCCGACTCCAGATCGAACAACTGCACGAACGGCGCCTTGCGGAGATCGGTTTCGGATGGCCGTGACCCGAATTTCTCAAGCGCACCCTTCCATGCCTGCTCAGGTTCGGGCCGAGTTCCCCATAGCCCGCGAGATCCGCTGGCTGGGGTTAGAGCGAGCTTCCACCGCTCGTGCCGCAGGGCAAATGCGAGGGGCGATTGCATAACGAGACTCACTCTTCGCGCGGCGCCCCTCGGGTCTTCCAGCAGCGCCGCGAAACTGATTGAGTCGGGAGCCTCGCCGGTATTCAACTCGACGCCCGTGATGTCAGCAAGAGTCGCTGATATGTCGATCAGCCCGACAAGTCGATCGCAGCGCGAGCCGGCGTCCACGGTTCCGGGCCAGCGTACAAGGAGCGGCACGCGAAGGCCCCCTTCGAAAACGGTGAACTTGTACCCGCGGTAAATCCCACTGGAATAGTGGCCAAGTTTCTCGAGTTCGCGGATCAGCCCCGGTATCGCAGCCCGCTTGTTGCCGGCGTAAGGAGCCGCCCCGTGATCGGACGTGGCAATCACGAAAGTGCTCTCGGTCAAGCCATTTGCATCGATGGCGTCTAGGACTCGTCCGACCGTCGCATCCGTCTCCCGCACGAAGTCTCCGTATAGGCCCAGATCACTTGTCCCCTCAAACGCCGGGCTCGGGCTGGTTGGGGTATGCGGGGAGGTAAGCGCGACATACAAGAAAAACGGCTTGCCATTCCGCGCCTGTTCGGCATTGCGCTCGATGAACCCCTCTGCCTCCCGCGCGAATTCGTCCAAGACCTTGTAGTCCTCGAAGTCTTCTGCCGCCGGGCCGACGCGGTTAAATGCGCTCCAGCCTTTCCGCGCCGTGACCTTGCCTTGGAAGTGTCCGTTCTTGGCGAACACGTAAGGGTACATGTCGAGTGAGCCCGGAAGGACAAATGAATAATCGAATCCGTAGTCGTTGGGGCCGATTTCCAGAGGAAGGTCGTAATTGACGTTGTCCGGACCTTGGTTCAGGCCGTCGGTCGTCCGCATCACGGTTCCGAGATGCCACTTGCCGACATAGCCTGTCCGGTATCCGGCGCCCTGCAGCATTGATCCGATTGTGAATGTGCCGACAGGCAATTGCGGATTGAGGAAGCCCCACGGCCCGCTCTTTGCGGGTTTAGCGAAACGCCACGCATATCGCCCAGTCATGATGCCGATACGGGATGGGACACAGACCGAGGCAACCGCGTGGGCGTCAGTGAATAGCATGCCGTCTCGGGCCAGTGAGTCGAGCGCCGGAGTCTCAATCTTGCAGCGATCACCGCCATAGCACTTGACGTCTCCGATCCCGAGATCGTCGGCCATGATGTACACGATGTTCGGAGAATTCGCCCAAACAAGACCGAAAGGTAACAGCAGCAGGGTGAGTGTGCGCGTTAGACGATGCATAGCTGTCGCGTGGAGGGCCTTGGCAACATGAGAAGCCGGCGACAGTATCCCACAGCAATTCCAGCACCCTTTTTGCGGTCGTGCTCACGCAGGCGTCTCATCGTCTGTGAGCCCGCATAGAACCAGATGAATGCGTTTCGAGAAGAATAGTCCAGGTAGCGCAGAGTTACCTCGGCTCACGGACGACTGTGAGTTGGTTCAATGGAACGGATTCGACGGTCTGACTCTGCCCGCTGGGCCAGGCGACCTCGACGGTCACTGGCGCTGTGCGGTCTCCGAGGCCGAAGTGTATTGGCCTCAGACTGGACGAGGCGTAGCCCGCGGCGCTCTTCATCCAGCGGGTTTGGTCTCGGGCTTTCACCTGGGCCCCGAGTCCGTCGCGGTTGGAGACCGTGCCGACGAGGTCCAGGACAATCCAGTTTCCGGCCGGTTCCGAGACGTTGCGGAAGAGGGTTGCGGGAGCGCCAAGCGCACTCACCACCACGTCGAGCCGACCATCGCCGTCGAAGTCAGCGGCCGCTGCCCCTCTGTACGTACCCGGTTCGCCGATCTCCAGTGCGCCGGCAAACTGACCTCCAAGATTACGAAACACTGTATTGGGTTGCCTGTAAGGGAATGGCTCGAATTCCTCGACGATGTCATTTACGTGCGAATTGGCGGTGAAGAGGTCCACCTGGCCGTCGTTATCGAAATCGGCGAAGACGTTGCCCCATCCTGCATATGTCCGGGACGCCTTCGCCATGCCGCTCGGTACCGTGGCATCGCGGAACGAACCTTGGCCCTCGTCGCGAAAGAGCGGGAAGGTTTCGTTGCTCAGTGCCGTCACGGACAGATCCGGATGTCCGTCGCCGTCATAGTCTCCGATGTCCACGCCCATCGATGCGACGGGCTTCCCATGGTCCAGCAACGCCACGCCGGCCAAGAGGGCGTCTTCGATGAAGGAGGTTCCGTCCTGATTCAAGAACAGGAAATTCGGAAGGTTGTCGTTGGTGACAAACGCATCCTGCCAGCCGTTGCCGTCGAAGTCAGCGAACGCTACGCTCATGCCGCGACCACGGAATCGGGACACACCGACCTGGCCACTCACGTCTTCGAACTCTCCGTTCCCAAGATTGCGGTACAAGCGGTTGGCAATCGGCGTAAGGTACTTCGGATGGCAGTAAACGCGCAGGCCCCGAGCCCTGTCGCCGCAATACCGGTCGAAGTCCAATGACCAATCCGCGTAATTGATAACCATGAGATCGAGGAGCCCGTCGCTGTCGTAGTCGAACCAGCCCGCTGCAACGGCCCATTCGGACTCGTCAATTGCTGCGCGTTCAGTCACATCCTCGAACGTGCCGTCACCCCGATTGCGATAGAGGAAGCTTCGGAACACGCCCGCGACGAACAGGTCGACATCCCCGTCGTTATCGTAGTCCGCGGCCGCTGCGCCCATCGAGTACCCTTCTCCAGCGACACCGGACTTACCAGTGACATCCACGAACCGTAGTCCACCAGTATTCTCAAAGAGGCGATTGCGATACTTCGGCAAACTCTTACGCATCGAACCGGGAGAAGCCCCGTTAGTGAAGAAGATGTCGGGCATGCCGTCCCCGTTGTAATCAAGAACGGCGAGTCCGCCTGCCATTGTCTCGATCAGACGCTTGGAAGGCGTGGCCGCGTTTTCCAGGCTGAACAGAAGGCCGGAGGCGTTGACGCGATCCAGTCGAATCTCGGCCGGGCACAGCGCACTTAGAGACAGGGCACATAGCGGCAACCAAGGCGTTGGCATTCGAGCCACAAGATACGGTAAGCGTGTTGCCAAGCTCCAGATTAAACCTTGAAGCGTGTTGGCAGCATCTTCCGTGACACACTGCATCTCGCGATTCGCTCAGCTAGACCACACGCCTAGGAGATATACAGCCGCGAGATTGCGCTAGCAACCGAGGACTCGAATGAACCGGCTGGCCTTTCGAGCCGGAATCGAGACATCCGGGCGCAGTCACGCCGGTGGCCGTCGACGCCCTTGACGAAAAATTGACAAGAAATTTGACGACGACATATTCCTGTGCGACACTTGACTCCGAGGCATCTGGAGAGATGCCCCGGTCTATTTGAGGTTCCGTGTGACCCGTGGGGGACAGGGGACTGCATCTCACATTTAGGAGGAATCCATGTTTAACTCCCGCTCCGAAACTCGGAAATGGGCAATTCTGGGTGCTGTGCTGGCCCTGACCTGGGCCGCGCCAGCCTCAGCACAAGTTCTCTACGGTTCGCTAGTAGGGACAGTTTCTGATGCTACCGGCGCTGTCGTGCCGGGAGCGCAGGTATCTGCGGTGAATCTTGCGACTGGCCTCGAACTGGAATCGTCGTCCGGTGGAGACGGTCTCTTTCGATTGGTCAATGTCCCGCTTGGGAATTACGATGTCTCGATCACATCGGACGGGTTCCGAACTCACACCGAGGCGGGTGTTGCCGTAACGGCCAATGCTGTGACACGCGTCGATGTGGGCCTCGTGCTCGGCCAAGTCACCGAACAGGTCACAGTCGAAGCGTCCGCCGCGCAATTGCAGACGGAGAAGGCCGACACTCGATCGGAGATCTCCCAGCAGGCGATCACGAATTTCCCATTGCCGAACTTCCGGAACTACCAAAGCCTGGTCAACCTCGTACCCGGAGCAACGCCGGCACGGTTCCAGAACTCGATTCTGGACACGCCCGCTCGTGCACTGAGCACGAACGTCAACGGCACCAACCGGAACAACAACGTGACCCGGATCGACGGAGCGGCCAGCATCAACGTCTGGCTGCCTCATCACGCCGGCTATATCGCACCGGCCGAGACCATCGAGACGGTGAGCATCACAACCGGTTCGGGTGATGCCGAGCAGGGACTGTCAGGCGGTGCTTCGACGACCGTCATCACCAAGTCCGGCACCAACGATTTGCACGGATCGGGCTTCTGGTTCTACAACAACCAAAGCATGCGTGCCAAGAACTACTTCGCTACCGAAAAGCCCGAAAGCTTCTTCAAGAACTACGGCGGCACAATTGGCGGTCCAATGGTGAGGAATCGACTGTTCTACTTCTTCAGCTACGACAAGACTTCGCAGGCTGTCTCTGGAAATCTCACAAATATCGAAGTGCCCACAGCGGACCAGCGGATGGGAGATTTCAGCGCATACGACAACATCATTTACGACCCCTACACGGGCAAGAACGATGGGACAGAGCGGATTCCGTTCCAAGACAAGATGATCCCACTGAGCCGGCAGAGCCCGATTTCGCGGAACATCCAGACCTACATTCCGGATCCGAACCAGCCCGGTGTGAACAACAACTTCCACGCCAGCGGGTCGCCGCCGTTTGATCGCGCCTACTACGACTCGAAACTCAACTTCACGGTCAACCAGAACTATTCCTTGTGGGCCAAGCATGGCTTTATGGATGCCCCGGTTTCCGGAAAGCCGATCTTCGGGGATGCGGGCGGTCCAGCCCCTGGTGGGAGTCCCGGCAACGCCGAAACGTATGTCAACATCGGCACGTTCGGACACACCTACACCTTCTCGCCCACTCTCCTGTACGACGGCGTCTTCGGCTATTGGCGGCAGGACCAGTTCGTGAACCCCACAGACCTCGGCAAGGATTTCGGCCTCGGCATCCCGGGCCTTGGCGGGTCGGATCCCCGCCAGATCGGGTTCCCTCGAATCGCGCCCGGTCCTTACCAGCGATTGGGTGCGCCAGGTTGGCAGCCTCTTTCCCGAGTCGAGGAGAACTGGACAACCAGTCAGAACTTCACCTGGATCAAGAACACGCACCAGATTCGTTTCGGATTTGACGGAATCCTGCTCAAGCTTGCGCATTGGCAACCCGAACTAGGAGGCGGCCCCCGCGGCACCATCGACTTCAACGGCGACACCACTTCCCTCAAAGGCGGTGATGCGCCCGGGCAATTCAACCACTACGCGGCATTTCTCCTTGGGGAAACATCCCGGATGCGAAAGGCCATCCAGCACGTGCTTGCCACGGGCAACGAGTGGCAATTCGCGTGGTATGTAACAGATCGCTGGCAATTTAGCCCGCGGATGACGGTAAACCTCGGCTTGCGGTACGAATACTACCCGCTGATGTCTCGGGGTGGAGGCAAGGGAATCGAACGATATGATCCCCAGACCAACCAGATGTATCTCGGTGGTCGCGGAAGCACGCCGAAGAACGCGGGTATCGAAGTTAGCAAAGCCCTGTTCTCGCCCCGCGCCGGAATCGCATACCGCGTTGATGACCTGACGGTCATTCGCACCGGCTTTGGCCTGAATTACAGCCCAATGCCGTTTTCTCGGCCAATGCGCGGCCAATACCCGATCACCGTTGCTCTGGACTTTGTCCGCCCGAACACCTTCGAGCTCTTCAGGTCCTTGGCGGATGGGATCCCACCAGTGGTGGGACCGGATCTCGATACCGGTGTAATTGACGTCCCCGCCACCGCGGGATTCCGCAGCCCCTACGAGGGCACGTTGAACCGGGGCTATATCGCCTCTTGGAATTTCACCGTGGAGCGGCGCCTTCCCGGCGATCTGATAACTTCCGTGGGGTACGTGGCAACCCGCTCGGTCGACATGCTCGGCGACCGAGACATCAATGCATCCAGGCCTGGAGAAGGCAATGCCGGACGGCCATTTGCTGCAGCCTTTGGCCGATTGACAAACATCAACATGTGGGACAGCTATCTCGCCTCGGACTATCACTCGCTGCAAATTGCCCTGAACCGCAGTCTTTCGAACGGTCTGATGTTGAAGGGCGCGTACACCTGGTCCAAGGCATTGGGTATGGCTGATGATGAGGGCTGGGCTGGAGTCGCATGGGACCATCTGGACGTATGGCACCGGAACCGCGCCCGGGCCGGTTACGATCGAACTCACATGTTCCAAATGGGCTTTGTCTACGACCTGCCCTTCTTGAAGAATACGAACAGCGCAGCTGGAAGAATCCTCGGAAACTGGCAGGTCAGCGGTATCGCTGCACTGTTTACGGGAACGCCGCGGTCGATCCGCGCGTCCGGCAGTTCTTTAAACGCGGCAAGCGCTTTTCAAACTGCGGACCAAGTAGGAGAAGTCCGGAAGCTCGGCGGCGTGGGACCCGGCCAGCACTACTACGATCCCTCATCCTTCGCGCCAGTCACAGAGCAGCGCTTTGGAACCTCAGGACGTAACATCTTGGACACCCCAGGTGTTACAAACCTCGATTTGAGCATCTTCAAGAAGTTCCCGATCGGGGAGCAGGTTGAAGCGCAGTTCCGCGCCGAGTTCTTCAACTTCACCAATACCCCACAGTTCGGTAGGTTCAACGACAACGTGGCAAGTGGTGGATTCATGACGATCACTTCCGCAAGTGGCGAACGCGTGGCTAGGATTGGATTGAGGTTCAGCTTCTAACGACCGCGCCAGTAAGCCAGCGTCGGGGCCTGCCTTCGGACAGGCCCCCTTTCTTGGTTTTGCGAGCATGTCTTGCAATGGGATGGTGAAACGCCCCTCGACAACCTGATCCAGATGAAGTCCGGGCGCAGCGCACGAAATCCCATTCACCTCCCGCGGGCCACTCGCCACCATTTCCTTTGGGGCGCCACAATGTTTCATTGGTCAGGTGCACGGCATGCGCCTCGCAACCGACTGACCCAGTCCGTCAATCTGTCTGGCCGGTCGTCATCCGGTGTGCCAAGATGGATTCGAGCAGGTGATTCGTGCTGGGATATGGCAAGCACAGGTTCCGAGGCTCGTGCCAAGCGATCGTTGGTGCCATCCTCTTAACCGCATCGTCCGGCAGCGTCAGAGCGCAGGTCGATCCAAACGCTCTCGCGGAATCCGCCCGGAATGCGATGGCCGAGAGGAGATTCAGCGAAGCTGCGGAGATTTATTCAGACTTAGCCGCCAAGTTCCCGAACGAACCGACACTGCAGGCCAATCTTGGAATGGCCCTGCATTTCAGCAACCGAGATACGGAAGCGATCGCACCTCTCCAAGAGGCAGCGCTCGCTATGCCGTCATCATTTCCAGCCCATTTCGCGCTAGGGGCCAGCCTGTCTCGTCTCGGCCGATACGCAGAGGCGGTCGCTTCTCTTCGGAAATCGACGCAAATCGATCCGCAGCACCCGTTCGCGCACGCGTTGCTCGGTGAGGCGCTGGAAGCAACCGAGGAGTACTCTCAAGCTGCGACAGCGTGGCGCGCTCTGAGTGGCCTTGACCCGACAAATCCCTATCCTCACGCCGGATTGGTGCGCTGCAATGAGGAACTGGTCGCAATGGCTGTCGAGCAGCTAAGGCAACGAGATCCCGAGTCCCCATACATGTTGCGATTCCTCGGCCGGACGAGGCTGGCGACCGCTCAGTACCCGAGTGCGCTGTACTTGTTCCGGACCGCTCTTGAAAGGCAACCCGGCGTCCGTGCCGTCCACGAGGCGGTGGCTTCGGTATACGAGCGTGCAGGGCAACCCGAATGGGCGAAGATTGAGAGGCTGAAGGCTGAGTCCTTGCCAGCCACCGACTGCGCAGAATCACAGTCCGCAGAGTGCAATTTCCTTGCTGGCCGGTTCGATCTTGCCCCGGCGCTATCAGGAGCATTGTCGGCGTCGGACCTATTCTGGGCAGCTCGGTCATATGCCAGCCTTGCCGAACAATCGTTCAAGGAATTGGCTTCTCTACCGGAATCGGTCGAAAAGCTCACTCTCGTTGCGGACATCTTCGCTTCCCAGGAGCAGTTCTCCAGGGCGGCAGATGCCTGTCGTCGTGCGCTTGATATCGGAGAAGGATCTGGAGACCTAGAGCGGCAGATGGCGGAACTGCTGTATCTCGCCAAGCGCGTAGAGGAAGCGCGACCACTGCTGGAGCGGTTCTACCGCTCGGATCCCGACGATGCCCGGTGGGCCGCGATGTTGGGCAACTTGCTAGCCGGAGAGCAGGATTATGAGAAGGCGGTACCCCTGCTGGAATCCGCAGTTGCTCGACCAGGTGCCCCGGTCACCGCTCGACTTGATCTGGGACGTTCCTACCTGGCACTCGACAAGCCCCAAGAAGCCGCAGAGCATCTTAGTGCATCGCTCGGTCTTGACGGGGATGGCAGCATCCACTACCAGTTGGCTCAGGCGTATCAACGCTTGGGAATGCGCGAGCAGGCGCGCGAGGCGCTTGCCCAATATCAGGCACTGGATGCCCGGACGCGAGAGCAAACAGAAGCCTCGGCGTCCTTGGAAATCACAGCACCGGAATAGCGAAGTCACCCGGCGATGATCGGCTTGCCAAGCGGCTGTCCGGTATGTCTCTGGCCCGTGCTCTCCGCTCTCCGGTAAGGAATCGTCAGCACGAAAAGACTACCAAGAGGCTTCTTGATGTGTTCTCCCAAGAGCCCCAGGGGGACAGGAATCCATGTGCTGTCAGGAGGGGCACGGTAAGGATCAGCGGCTCACTGGCGGCCCCCGGACGGAACGGCAGTTGAGATATCATTGGATGGTTCTAAACATGAGTTCTGCCAACAATTTCCCCAAATTGCACAACGCCGCATGGCCCGGAGTCGTCGGCAAGGGTCCGGACTCGGAACCTCCGATTGACCTTGACACGATGCTTGATCTTACGGCTGGCGCCGAGGTCGACGGGCAGAAGTTTGACGGGGTTGACCTGTTCCTGTTCGACCCGCACATTAGCATCGACATTTCCGACGATGACCTGAAGGCCTGGGCTGACAAATTCTCCAACCGCGGGCTTGCGATCGGTTCCGTTGTGGCGCCGATATGGGGCCCCACCGGCGGCGGAGCGGCGATCGATCCCGAAGAAGGGCGAGCCTCCTTCCTCCAGGCCGTCAGGAAGGGTTGCCGTATCGCTCGGAAGCTCCGCGAATGGGGCATCCGCCCCTCGGGCGTTGTGCGCATCGATTCCGCGAGTGGCGTCGAGGATTGGTCTCGGGACCCCGAATCCAACACGGCAAACGTAATCGAGACATTCCGGCAAGCTACAGCCATTGCACAGGACAACGGCGAGACGTTGTCGGCAGAGGGGGAGATCTGTTGGGGAGCGATGCACAGCTGGAAGCACATGCTGGAGGTGCTTGAAGGCGTCAACAGCCCCGCGTTGGGTTTCCAAGCCGACATGGCACACACACTGCTGTATACGCTCGGTTTTAACGCGCCCGAGCACGCACTGCTCCCGCAGGACTTTGCGTGGAACGACGACGCTAGGCTTGACGGCGCATTGCGACAATTGACGGATTCGTTGCGGCCTTGGACAAACGATTTCCATGTTGCTCAGAACGACGGAACAGTGTTTGGTAGCGGCAGCCACGACCGTACTGGCCGGCATTGCCAGGCCAACGATCCCGATGGCAGGCTCGACATCGTGCGGCACTCGGGTTTCTGGCTCCGCGACGGCAATGGAGATCCCACCAAGACCTGCCGGCACATTTGCTGGGACGGATGCATGTTCCCCAACAATGTGATGCTGGACCCCCAAACATGGAACGACATTCTGGGGGTTATGGTGGCGGTGCGCGACGCGCACGGATGGTCCGAATGAGCTATCTCGGGGGCATGTCGGACTGCTGGCTGGCTCCCCGGTAGAGCATCCAGGTTCCGGCCATCTGCACGACATGGTAAAGGTCGTTGTGGTTGAAGTACGGATGTGGCGCGATTCCGGCTGCTTGGATCCCTGCCGCCAAGAATGACACGACTACACCGGCAGTCACCCAGGCCGAGGGGGAATCCCTCCGGCGCAACCACGCCCTGGCGTGCATGACCAGTACGAATCCAAACGCGATCGAGTAGTTGACGATAGCTATAAGGAACGCGTCGGTCAGCATTGCGCCGACGCTGTAGAGCATCAATTGCAGTGCGGCGACAGTCCGGCACACACGCCCTGCCGGCTCGGATAGATGGATTCGAATCGTCGCCATCGAAACCCCATAGGCTGCGCATCCGATTGACAGGAGGGTTGCCTTCCAAAGCAGCGTTGCGATACGCGTGTCAATCCATGGCAGAAATCCGTGGTAGGTACCTCCGAGCAACGCCGCTGCAGCGGCCGCAGCCAGCGCAAAGACCCAGGATGAACGACCGCTCGTTGCGCCTCTGCGGCGCATCCGGATCGACAATACAAGAGCGAGCAGACCCAGCGCGTAGTCCGTCGCGAGGGTCATCGGCTCGTTCGGAAACACTCTGCCATATGATAGGGCATGAGTTCGCCGGAGATTCCAGACCGCTCGGCGAGACCGGTATCTAGGGTCTGGACCGTCGTCGCGTTAGGCGTCTTGGCGGGCCTTGTCGCGATAGTATGGCAGCGCGGCTGGCTTGGGCGGCTGGTCGACCACGAAGAGCTTGTCGCTTGGATGCGCGAGGATGGACCGGCAGGCCCTTTGATCTGCATTGGACTCCAGTTTCTGCAAGTCGTGATCTTCGCGATTCCCGGGGAATTCACGCAGATCGCTGCCGGCTATGTGTTCGGGACATGGTGGGGCTTCCTGTACTCGACAATCGGGATTCTGCTCGGATCGGCCTTCGATTTTGGTTTTGCCAAAGCTGTGGGGCGCCCAGTGATTGAGCGAATTCTCGGACCGAAGAGACTCGCGCGCATCGACAGGAGCCTCCAGTCTCGCAAGGGCCTCATTGCAATGTTTGTGCTCTTCCTTGTACCGGGCATGCCCAAGGATGCAGCGTCTTATGCTGCCGGTCTCACCGCGTTGCGGTTCCCGGTCTTCGTGGTTGTCTCCACCTTCGCCCGAATGCCGGCATTGCTGTTGAGCACCATGTTCGGGGCGGTGGCGTACGATGGAGACTACGAGTCGATGGCCTGGATCGCTGCCGCGGCCGCGGCTTGGCTGGCCGTGGGAGTCTACTACTATCGAACGCGGCGAACCGGATGACTTGGTGTGCCGGGCAACCTCCGCCACTACCTCAATCGCATCAGAATTGGCCAACCGAGGCATAGCGAATGGCGTTTCAACGCACCAAGGCATTGTGGCGGATAGGAGACGAAGAGGTCACTCTCGGCATTCGCACGCTCCTTGCCGGGCGGATTGAGATCTTCAGGGGCCCGCACCACGACAGGACTGACCCTTACGAGGCAGCCGACACGGCGAGAAAGGTGGAGGAGTCTGGAGCGGACATCGTGGAGATCAACCCCGGCCCCCGAAACCTGAAAAGGGGTCTGCCATCGGCTGATCACGAGCTTTCCGCTCTCGTGCCCGTCCTCAAGAAGCTCATGCCATTCGTTGCACGACCAATAAGCGTGGTCACGCCCAACGCCGAAACAGCACGGCGTGCTGTTGAACTCGGAGCCTCCATCATCCATGATCCCAGCGGACTCGCGTTCGACAAGAAGCTGGCGCCAACAGTCAACGAGAGCAAGGCGGCGTTGATTCTCGGACACATGCGCGGGACCCCCGAGCAGTGGGCTCGCATGGAGCCCCTTACGCGTCTTTCGGAAACCGTCCGGGTCGATCTGCGTGCTTCCTTGATTCGGGCGCGGCAAGCCGGTATTGAGCCGAGGCGCATCGTGCTTGACGCCGGTCTTGAGCATGGTAAGCGCAGCCACGAAAACTTTACTTTGCTAAGGTCCTTGGGTAGCCTATGCCCAAGAGGACAGGGTATACAGGCGAATCTCGCGAGCAAGTCCTTCCTGCTCGGGTCGGTTCGCGGAGATGCTGGCGAGCGGGCCGCATCGCTAGCCGTTGCAGCCACGTTGGCGCTCGAATCGGGCGCGCACATGCTGACCGTAGAGCACCCCGGGTCCGTACGAGACTTCGTCGCTGTGGTGGATCGAATCTATCGCGAAGATGAACAGGCCGACCTCGCCGAGTGACGGCGGGTATTTCAGGCTATTTTGAGCAGGATTCAAGCAACTCTTCCCGCAACGACTCACACTTGTCGTGGGGCAGCTTTCCCTGCCCTTGCCTGACGTAGAAGACATCCGTGGCTTGGTGGCCTTGCGTGTTGCAAAGGACGACATCGATGTTGCACTCGTGCTGGGAAAATACGATAGCCAAGTCGAACAGCAACTTGTTGCGGTCCGGCGCTTGGACATAGAAGATCGTTGCCTTGGCCGAGGTTCCGTTGTCGAACGACACATGGGGCGGCGTGTGGCCCCTGCGGCGAACAGGTCGAGTCGTCCGGGCCTGCGCCAGATCACCCGGATCGACACTACCCTCTGCAACACGACGAAGTTTCAATTCAAGACGGTCTTGGGCGGGCCCCGGACCATCAGCGCCAGTTGAGACTCGAAACGAGTCCAGCACCATTCCGGCTTCGTTCGAAAACGCCTCGGCGTGTTCGATGTTCAAGTTGAAGCTAGCGATCGCAGCGCAAAGCGAAGCGAACAAGAACGGTCTGTCCCAGGCCAGCACCACGATGTCCCAGTGCCCCTCGGTTCGCTCCGCCTTGACTGTCGCTTTCCGCTCGCGCAGTGCCTCCGCAATCTTGAAGTGCTTGTAAACTTGCGGGGCTTCGTGGGTTCGCAGGTAACGCTGCGGGAAACCGGCGAGGAACTCGCTCATTCGCCTCCTTTCATCGGTGTCGGTGGCAAGTTCAAGGCACTTCGTTGAAGCTCCCTCCTCGATCCGCTTGTCTTCGTGATCGCGCTGAAAAATTGCGTCCGTACCGCAGTACAGTCTCCAGAGCAATTCCTTCCGCCAGCTCGTCACCGCAGTCGGATTGACCGCGACGCTGTCGGCATACGTCAACAAGGTCAGGAGCTTGAGGCGTTCGACCGTCCCAACCTCCACCTTGAAGTCTTCCAGAACAGCGGTCTCGCTTAAGTCGCGCTTTGTCATCACTTCCGACATCGTTAGGTGATCGCGCACAAGATACAGAACCGTTTCGCGGTCTGCTGAATCGGCTAGGCCAATTCTGCTCATTGCTTCGTCTGCCAGTTGTGCGCTGGCCTCGTGGTGGTGCTTGCCGGGAACGCCCTTCCCAAGATCGTGGAACAGGATTGCGAAGTAGAGCAGGTCGGCACGCTCCACCTCGTTCAAGAGGCGTGCATAGCGCTGGTCGAGTGGGTCAGACGCGGTCGGTAGGTCCTTAAGGACGCGGATAGTCACAAGCGTGTGCTCGTCGACCGTATAGCGGTGGTAGAAGTCTCGAATCACGAGACAGTCGACCAACTCAAACTCGGGGAACAGGCTATAGAGTACCCCGCTTTCCCGCATTGCCCCGAGGGCGCGGTACGCGTGGGGGAGCAAGAGAATCTCCCGCACGCTGGGCCAATGCGATGCGCTAGCGGCAAAGTGAGCGTGAACAGATGCGAGGTGCTCTCGGATGCGAAGCTCGGCCTGGGCGGCCAGGGGGAGTCCGTGCCGGGCTTGGAACTGGAAAATCCTGAGCGACAGCTCAGGACGCGTTGCCAGGGCATTTGGGTCCTGGAAATAAATCTTGCCATTCGTCACGCTGAAATCGCTGTTCGAAAGGCGCGAGATGCGCCGGCGGAACATCGTCAGCAGCGCATTCGACGGCGCGGTCGACTCTTCAACTAAACGGAGCGCCAGGCGATGGACCAACCGCGTGTTCTTGAAGAAGATCCGCATCATGTCGGCCACACTCCCCTCCCCGGGATAGAGATGGCCCGCCCCCGCATGCGCGATGGTTTCTTGCATGTCGTAGCTTAGAAGGTTCTTGTCCCTGCCGTAGTAATAATGCAGAAAACAGCGGAGCGCGAAGAGGAATCGCTTAGCCTCGCCGATGTCCCAGTCGCGCTGCCTTGGCAAGAACTCCTCGCTTCGAGGAATCCGGCCGGGCTGGACGTTCTCGAGTTGGGCTGTCCAGCAAGCGAGGTGGTAATCCCGTAGTCCTCCGGGCCCTTCCTTGATGTCGGGCTCCAAGTGGTAGAGAGTTCCGTCGAACGAGCGATGCCTCTTTTGCGCGGTTTCGGCCAGCGACCGAATCAACGCTTTCTGCTCGCGCAGGTAGAACCTCGGCAGCGTGTTACGGCGAAATTCGTCGAAGAATCCGCCGTCGCCCGCGACAAACCGAGTGTCCAGCAGACTAATGTGTAGTTCCGTGTTGTTGGGTGCCAGCCGAGCGCATTCCGCGGGATCCCGAACAGAGTGCGAAACCCGCAGCTTCGAGTCCCACAGCGAGGCTATCAGCCCCGCAATCCGATCCTTGTGCTCCTCGACGTCACGCGCCCGCCGGAACAGCAGCAGCAAGTCAATATCCGAGAAAGGAAACAGCTCACTGCGACCATATCCGCCAACCGCTACCGCGGCTATCCCGTTCCCCTGGCTCGCGAATGCCCCGTCGAAGTGCCCACGGACAATATCGTCAACAAACTCTGTGCGCCTCGCGACAGCCCGTAATCCATCACCATCCTCGAAGAAGTCGGAGCCAAGGCGCTCCATTTGCTGAACGTGATAGGTCGAGAGGCTGGACATTGCAATGCTCTAGCGCAGCCACCGCTTCGGCGCTTCGGCGATGCGTGTCCGCCAGCTGGGCATATGCCCAGCTGGCGGTAGGCCGCCCACGTGTGCGCGAGCGCGAAAACCCATTGAGCGTCAGAGAGCTTCGTCGTCGTGCTCACTATTACGAATCCGGACGGCTTCGGCGATGTCCGAAATAAAGACCTTGCCGTCGCCGATCTTTCCGGTCCGAGCCGACTCAACGATCGTGTTCACCGTCTCGTCCACGCGATCGCTCGAGACGATGGCCTCGATCTTGACCTTCGGTAGCAGGTCGACCTCGTACTCCTGGCCGCGATAGACCTCTTTGTGGCCCTTTTGGCGGCCATGACCACGCACGTCGTAGATTGTCATGCCGTCGATCCCGATCCCCTTCAGCGCTTCACGGACATCGTCCAGTTTGAATGGCTGGATCACAGCTTCGATTTTCTTCATGTCAGTTCCTCCTGTGTTTTCCCGGCTACGCTTCTTCGCCGTGCTGCGAGATGTCAAGGCCTTCAATCTCGTCGGCTTCGCTCACCCGCAGTCCCATCATCGCATCGACGATCTTCAGAATGACGAATGTCGCGACTGCTGCGAACACCCATGTCAACAACGCTCCTCCGGTGTTGTTAACGAATTGCATTGGGTTCCCTTCCACTAGGCCCCCGGTGCCGCCGATAGCGACGCGCGCAAAAACGCCAGTCAGGAGCGCTCCGACCGTGCCGCCGACGCCATGAACGCCGAAGGCATCGAGCGAATCGTCGTAACCGAACTTCGCTTTGACGACGGCGATCGATAGGTAGCACACAATACCGGCCACGAAACCGATCACCAATGAGTCCATCGGTCCCACAAAGCCGGATGCGGGAGTCACCGCAACCAAGCCAGCGACCGCGCCAGTCACTCCGCCGAGCATGCTGGGTTTGCCGTCCCGGATCCATTCGATCAACAGCCAGCCGAGCACGGCAGCCGCTGCACCGAATTGGGTGTTGACGAACGCCACGGCAGCCAGGCCGTCAGCGGCCAATGCACTGCCGGAGTTGAAGCCGAACCAACCAACCCAGAGAAGGCATGCGCCGACGAACGAAAAGGTCAGGTTCTGCGGTCGCATGACTTCGGATGGAAATCCGATCCGCTTGCCCAGGTACAGCGCCATAACGAGCGCCGAAACACCGGACGAGATGTGGACCACAGTGCCGCCAGCGAAGTCGAGGCACGGGAGGGCTCCGTCAGGGCTCATAAGCCCGCCACCCCAGACCATGTGGACCATCGGGAAGTAAACGACCGTTCCCCAAAGAGCCATGAAGAGCAACAGGGACGAGAATTTCATGCGCTCGGCGAAGGCTCCCGTGATAAGCGCTGGGGTAATGATGGCGAACATCAACTGGAAGACCATGAAGGTCAGATGGGGAATCGAACCGTTCGGCTCCATCCCGACGCCGTTCAAGAAGACGTGTCCAAATCCGCCGACGAACGTCCCTAGGGGGCCGCTGCCTTCAGCGAATGCCAGGCTGTATCCGTAGATCGCCCACAGCACGGTCATCAGGGCCATCATGATGAACGACTGCATCATGGTCGCGAGAATGTTCTTCTTGCGAACGAGGCCTCCGTAGAAGAGGGCCAGACCGGGCCCCGTCATCATCAACACCAGCGCCGAGCTTGTGAGAATCCAAGCGTTGTCGCCCGTGTCTATGCCGTCCTGGGCGACTGCCGCCACGGGGGTAGCGAGCAGTCCCAGCAGGACTAAGCAATATATTGTGGTCTTTCGCATCGTACTCTCCTTTCGAGTCACCGAATCCGGAAGCACAGCGCCGCAGCACCCTACGGTCCGGAGGAAATGCACCAGACCGGAGCCAGGAACCGATAGTGCGGCAAACTCCCGGCCAACCCGTCTCGAACCTCCGAACGTGGGAATGGCCCTTCAGGACTTCCGAGAGCCATTATCCGAATCGAATGTCTGGATTGGGTCGCACAATTGTGCCGATAAGAGATTCTTATGAGACGTCGCATCGTGCCGCGAATAGAGCGCCATCGGAAGCACTTCACGCGGCTTTGCTTCGCCGCAGGAATCACGGCAAAGCTAGATCGTGTTCGTGTCGGTGTATTGAGTCCGAACTACTTTCCAACTGGCCGCAACCAGCTTCTTCCTGTCACCGATTCTTCCGGTTTCTGTCGCCGTTGGGATCGCCGCCAGCGTCTCGTCGCAATCGCTAGCTGCAACAAGCGATTCCAGCCGGACCGGCGTGGTGACGGGCACCCTGCCCTCGCCCGCCCAACTGCCGGGAATGGAGCATCAACGCCCCCATGACTCGCCAGCTTGCGCCCTGGCTCGAAATACGGCTCTCACTCGCGGAGATGATTGCACTCGCCCCCAGGCAGTTGGCCGAACCCTCGGTCGAGATGCCGGACGGCTTCAGGCGGCCACATCCACCATGTTGATTGGTGGGATATGCAAGTGGGAGACAGTGGGTATGCGTCCCAGGAAAGACTGTGCCATCGCCAAGGCTTCATCCATCGAGTCCGCACACTCCCAGCCCATTACGCTCGCGGACTCCCTATCCTCCGCTCCCACGACGATCACAAGGCCACAGTGGTTGGCGCCGTTCTCCGCCCAATACCACATATAAAACGGATGGACGCCATGGTACCCATGCCCGTTGCTGTACATCTCGCGGTATTGCAGGTCGTGTGCGAACTCGGCCTCGTACTTGCGCTGCAGTGCCGCAGAGTCTCTCGTCTCCGTCAAACAGCGATGGAAGAACTCGTGGTAAGCGGCGTGATGCGCGGGGCTGAACTCGTTGTATAGCGGGTGCGTGAGGATAAAGACTCCGCCCATCTTCAAGATGGGCGCCCCCCTGTACATGTTGAAGAAGTAGCCCAGTGCCAAGCAGCGCACGAGCAGCGGGTTCATCGGTGCGTTCACGTTGTACGGGCAGATGAACGGCACTCCGAACACCGCCACATCGGACTGCCCTTCAACGGGAACGCAGTACTGCTGATAGTTGTAGGCCAAGGTCTTCTCGTGGACCGCGTCCGTTTTTCCGGCATGGACAGCAATCATTTCGTAAGGCGCGGGAATCGAAAACAGCAACTTGCGTTTCGTTTTCCGTGGAAGCGCGCTGAGGCCCACCTGCGCGATTCGAAACGAGGCCTTGTCAAGGGCATTCCATTGATCCTCGGGTTTGATGAAAAACTCCATTCGAGGATCGAACATCTGGTTGTTAACCACAGTCTCGATGTGGAAGACGTTGAGCTTTTCGTTTACGACCCGTCCCATGCGATTGCACGAATCGGTCAGGGGCGATCGCGTGTGGTCAAAGTACGAGTTCGACGCCCGGATCGTCTCCGGGTTGTGATGCGCCTGCAAGGATACGTAGTCGCACAGCCCAACGCTGACCGACTTGTGCCCCCCGTCCATGGGAACCAGGTTGACGTTGACGTAAATGAGCAGGTCCGATTCTGCAGCCCTGCGATTGATCCGGACCTTTTCCCCAAGTTCTGTCTCCCCAAGCTCGACCATTCCACCGGGGGCTTCGCCGTCATGGCAGTAGAGCCTGTGCGGGAAACAGGCATCGAAGATCTTGGTGCCGACCGACCACCGGATTTCAAACGGTTCCATTTTCCGGTGGAACGAGTTGGCGATCACGATCTCCAGATCACGTATACCCGCAGCCTCGATCAGCTCAATCAGTTCCGTCAACACAGTCTGGCGGATGTCAGGCCGATTCATTTTCGGCAACGGCAGCGAAATGTCGTCAATCGCGATCGTGACCTTCATCCCGGAGAGCAACTGCGAACGCAGTGGCTCCGCTTCCTCGGGGTGCTCCAGCGCGTAGCGGATCGCTGCTCCGCGATCCGGCAACCCCTTGATAGAGGGTTTCGGATATACGATCCTCGTACCGGCGGGCAGCTTGACCCGGATCAAGTCCTCGCCATACCAAAGAAGGCGCTCGGCAGAGGACTCCTCGAGTTCGCGCACGCAGCCGTCCGACGGAACCAGTGCCGCCCGTCCGACAGCGTTCGGGCGAGGTTCGCCAAGAACAGAAAGGTCCGGACTGGCTGGAGATTGCGACGTGTCATTCATTGCTGCACCAGAGTCTAGCGTGTTGCCGGAGTCAGCCCCGACTACCGGGGATTGGGTGGAGGGAGCACGCCAAGTCGAGGACCGCCCAATTCTTCTCCAACGCGGTCTTGCGAAGCCGGGTGTCGGGATTCGTGGCGATTGGCTCGCCAACAGCCTGCAACATCGGAAGGTCGGAGAAGCTGTCGGAGTACGCCCTTGAGACCCCCAGGTCGAAACCGCGATGATTCGCGAATGCCTGGATGGCCTTGACCTTCTCCAGACCCGCCAAGAGCGGTGGGGCGACCCGGCCCGTTGCTACACCGTCTTCGAAGACCAAGCGGTTTGCAAGGATAGCGTCGAACCCGAAGTAGGCGGCTGCCGGGCCTATCGCGAAGTCAAGTCCTCCTGTGACAAGGATTGTGTGGTAGCCCGCCGTCTTGTCCAGTGCGACACGTTCTTTCGCGAATTGGAATTGCTGGCGCTTGATCTCCAATTCCAGGAGCGCCTGTCCTTGTGATCGCAACCACTCCTCCGTCAAACCTCGATATTGCCTGAAGAAAACGACATTGAATAGGCGTCTGGAGACGGCATCCAGCGATAGCCACAGCGGGATGCCCGCGACGGCCTTTGCGAACCTCCATGTCGCCACGGCTGTGCTGGGGTGCCGGCGGGCCAGCCAGGCGTAACGACTGACAACATTACCCGTTACCAACGTCCCGTCGAAGTCGTAAAAGGCGGCTCGGGCAGCAGATTCCTGAATGGATGGCTGCACTGTTTTCTTCCTGCTAGGCAGCACGAGCGGAAATCACCACAATCCTGCGCGGCGACGTCCGTTGTGGCTGATCGCTGCTATCCGTGCCCAATGCGCATCAGCCATCCCAGAACGAAGACTGCCCCGATGAAATAGCCGAAACAGTAGAGCCCGTACCGCACGCGGGCGCGATCGGATGATCGTCCCACAACACCCATCACTATCGAAGCGAGCAGCGCAAACAGGATCGCCACCTGAAGGTGTGACAGTTCCAACATCAGCTCTCCGCCTTTTCCCCTGAGACAATCTCAAAAACATCCACCACTGCCAGCAGGTTCAGGAGGCCAGAGCAAACAATGAATTTCGTACCGTAGTCATGGAGGGCTCCTGGCAGGGTCTCCTGTTCGTATCCCAATCCGACGGTCAGGACGTACAGCAACCCGTTGCAAAGATCGCCGATGTATCCTCCGTAGGTCATGATCGTGGTATAGATGTTGCCGCTCGTGGGGACGAACATTCGGCCCTGCATCAGGATCCCGCAAAAAAACATGCCGGAAATCGCCGCCAGCAGCGCAAGGCCATGCCAGTGACGTTTCAAGTAGACATGTCCCGCGCCCGGGATCAAGTAGGCAAGGACCAAGGGGAGGACGATGGGAGACTTCCGGGCAGTGCCGGAGGACTTCCGCTCTGTTTCCTCTCTGCCCTTGCTTGAGCCGCGTTTCGGCACCATCTAGCTTCCTTTCCGGGGGGCGGCCTCCCCTCGCGTAGACGCTAAGGGCATGGCGGTTCACCACCGAACCTACGCGCATTCTCGCACGGCATTTCGGATTGCCGCAACGAGCGGGCGATCCTGCCAGTGCCAACCTCGGCGCAGCGGGAGCCGGATGCCTACGACACGGAGGCCGCACCGAGACGCTCGTAGACCCTCCATGTTTCTCTCGCACACCGCTGCCAGGTCACGCCCTGGACCCGCGCCACCCCCCTAGAGCGGAGGTCCGCTCTGAGCGCCGAGCACCGCAGCACCCGGTGAATAGCTTCCGTGATTCCGGCAGGCCGGAGAGGATCGACCAACATCGCAGCTCCTCCCGCGACTTCCGGCAGGGCAGAAACGTTGGAGGCGATCACCGGCAGGCCAGCCGCAAAGGCTTCAATCACGGGAAGCCCAAACCCCTCTTCGAGTGAAGGAAACACCAAGGCCTCGGCTCTGGCGTAGAGGCACGCACGCACCACATCTCCTACATGCCCGACCACATGAATGCGGGCCCGGGCCGGGCTGTTCCGAACCCGCTCGACAATTCGATCGGCGCCATACCCACGAGCACCGGCAAGGACAAGATCGACCGGCTCCTCGACGATCTCGAAGGCTTCGACGAGACGGGTGACATTCTTGCGGACCTGCAACGAACCGACATGCAGCAAGTAAGGTCGATTCACTCCCATGCGTTGCATGATGGCGTCGCATTGGTCCGGGCTCGGCGCAATCAATGCTTCCGCGCCGTGGTGGACGACAGAGATTCGGGATCGAGGAAACCCGAGGAACTTTACGATTTGTTCAGCCGTGTGTTCAGAAACCGCGATTATGTGGTCTGCCCGGCTCGCCGTCTCTCGGGCCAAGCCGGCAAATCGGTCTCGGAACTCCGGCGTTGAGTAGTCTCCCGTGATGACGAACAAGTCGTGAAACGTGGCCACTTTAATCGTGTCGAGGCTCTTGGGCAGGCGCTGGTTCAGGCCGTGGAATAGCGATGGCTGGCTTGGTCTCAGGCGTAGGACAGCCTCTTCGAGCAATCGCCGCGAGACATTCGAGGGCAGTTTCGTTCCAAAGGACCGTAAGTACCGGTTGCTCCGGTAGTACCAGCCGAACCGCTGATCCGGGTGCGCCAGGGCAAGTTCGCGTATCACGTTGCGGGCATACACGGCCACTCCAGTGGGATGTCGGTCGAGGCTGTTTCCCGCGTCAATTCCAATCATTTCCGGAGGTCATTCGTCCCATTTTGCGCTGTGCCTGAGTGGCGGTCTTGGCTTGAAGCGGCGCAGTTGCAGCGTAGCCGATCTCGGGTTCCCCTCGTCCCCTGCCCGTGTTCAGTGTCCCCGGAATATCCTCATTTGTCTGGCATCATCTAGGTGCCGCGCAATAAGGCCTAGCACTGCGGGGACATCGGACGGCCCGTCCGCCGGAATTACCCATGTCTGGCTGTTCCCGCTGGGCGTCCAGCGCTTCCGCATCAGCTCGGAAGGTGCTCCCGCGAAAATCTCGATCACGGGCACGGCCAACGCCGCGGCCAAGTGCGCGGCAGCGGAGTCGTACCCAATGAACACATCCGCTCCGCCCACCCAGCGACCGAAGCCGGGGAGAGACCCCTTCCAGGTATTGAGAACCGCAGGCCCCTTGCGCCAGTCCGCGAGTTCGCGGAGGGTCCCGACAGAGCCCGCGAATGCTCGGACACGATCGTTCGTCAGCCGCTCCTCGTCATCGCCGGCACCGTAGTCGAGAATGATGCGAAAACCTGTATGCCGGAGCAACTCGAGTAGGTCGTCCTCGAACTGACCGCCGAGCCGCTTGGACTCTCTTCCACCAACTCCGAAGCTAACGGCTGCGACAGGTCCAAGGCTGGCCGGACCCAGTTCGTGGGCGACCGCCGGCGACTTGCCGTTGACTGCCACTCGCCCAAGGGATTGAGGGTCGCTCAAGTGCGGCCCCGAAAGGGCTGGTCTGCCTAGCGACCACTGCAGCGCCAATTCGCTCAACGGAGCGGGATTGTCGACGGGTAAGGAACGGCTCTCAAAGTGGTAGTACGCTTCGTCAGGCGCCACGGGCAAGAGACCGAGCTGCGTGAGGCGGCTGTCGGGATCGAGTACCACCCACTCCTGATCTGACAACCCGGCGATACACTCGTTCACCAACTGGCGGACGACAGGCCACGTCGCCAACCGGCTTGCAAGCGTGGACTCACGACCGTATGAAATGATCTTTGATTCCACGCTCCGGCAGCGCGCAAGCAGGTCGGCATTCTTTCCAGGCCCGATGAAGCTCACGCTGGCGCGCGGGCAAAGACTCCCAACAGCATCGATCACAGTGCCCGTGACGGCAATATCCGCACCGAGGGTAACTCTTGAGAGCACGACAACCCTGCGAACAGCATCGGGGTCGAAAGACGGCCCGAAGGGAAATCGGCGGACTCGCTGGTATCGCCGACGCAACTCGCCCGGCGTCCGCAAACCGAGTTCCGTCAGGTTGGATACAATCGGCGATCCCGGGGCGTACACCGTCTCGGACATGAACACGACGTAACGCTGGGCCAGATCGGGCTCGAAGGAGTCCGCCCAAGGTTCGACGATTTCTCCGAAAATCGCGTTGGTTGCATCCTTCGCGACTCGATGGTCCTGGGAAAATGCCCTCGCCGCGAGGGCCCGCGTGAGGTCGGCAAATTCGCTGGAACCGGGTGACGACTCTCGCACTCCTCGGACAAGCTCTGCGACCGGCATCCCATACCAGCATGACGAATGGGCGATCGCCGTTCAATCGCAGCCCGTCGGTATAATCGGGGCTCGGCCGCGTGGCCAGCGCCAAGAAATGAAGGTTTCCAGAATCCACGAGTGCGGAGGACCGGACGTGATCCGCTATGAAGACGCTCCGGTTCCCCGCGTGAAGGCAAACGAAGTACTGGTGCGGGTTCGTGCCTGCTCCCTCAACCACCTCGATCTCTGGGTGCGCGGAGGCCTACCGACTCTGAGATTGGATTTCCCGTGGGTCCTCGGCAGCGATGCGTCCGGGGAGATCGTGGAAGTGGGTGAGCTGTGCAACCGTGCCAAGCCGGGCGACCGCGTCTTGGTGGCCCCGGGCCGGACCCTCTCGCCGGGTTACCAAACGGCTCACGGCTTGGACAACTGGGCCCCGGACTATGGCCTCTTCGGCGCGGTTTACCCCGGGCTGAATGCCGAGTACGTTGCGATCCCAGAAGCCAACGTCCTACCGGTCCCGGGCACTCTAACCTACGAGGAGGCTGCCTCGGTTCCGCTGGTGTTCTTGACCGCTTGGCACATGCTCGTGGGGATCGCCAAGATCGGCATGCTGGAAGACGTCCTCGTAATCGGCGGGTCAAGCGGCGTAGGCATCGCAGCGATTCAAATCGCGAAACTGCATCACTGCAATGTCATCGCGACCGCCGGCGGCGACGAGAAGATGGCGAAGGCCAAGGAGCTTGGCGCCGATCACGTCATCGACCACTACAAACAGTCGATCAAGGAAGAGGTCAAGACAATCACCGGGCGGCGCGGGGTGGACCTGGTCTTCGAGCATGTGGGTCGCGCTACGTTCGGGCACTCGACTGCAGCCCTGGCGCGGCAGGGCCGGCTGGTTACGTGCGGGGCAACCACGGGATTCGAAACCCAATTGAACCTGGGCCATCTCTTCTCCAAGCATCTCAGCATCCACGGTTCGTACATGGGCACGATGGGCGAACTCTATGACCTGCTGCGATTCTTTGAGCGCGGCCTGCTGAGGCCAGTCTTGGACCAGGTATTTCCTCTCAGCGACGTCCAGGGCGCTCATGAACGGATGGCTGCCAAGCAGCATTTCGGCAAGATCGTGATAGTTCCGGAATAGCCCACTCGCTAAGCAGATATACTGGCGGAAGCGCCGCTCGAAAGGCATCCACCCGCCGCCGGCGCGCACTGTCCCTCCTATGAACCGGGTTCGGTTTGCGCCCTCGCCGACTGGATTGCTGCATATCGGCGGCGCCCGGACGTATGTCTTTTGCTGGCTCTTCGCGCGGTCCACAGGCGGCCAGCTTGTGCTGCGGATCGATGACACCGACGCTGGACGCAATACCCAGGAATCACTCCGTTCGATCCTCGACGGATTGGAGTGGCTCGAATTGCCGTGGGACGAACAGCACTACCAATCGGAGCGCCGCCCGATCCATGTGAGAGCTGCAGAAGCGCTCCTCGCAAAGGGAGTGGCATATCGCGACTTCACAGCAGAGGGCGCGGCGGAGGCTGAACGGGGTGAAGGTGGCCCTTGGCTGTTCAACCCCGGGATGCGCGACCTCGGCGCAATCGAGAGCGACCGCCGAGCGTCTTCCGGCGAACCGTTTGTGATTCGGTTCCGTGTCCCACGCGAACAGCCGGGCGGCGTGGGGTTCAAGGACCTTGTCTTCCGCAAGCACTTTCGGAGATTCGCGGACATTGAGGACTTTGCTCTGCTCCGCGCCAACGGCCACCCGACGTATCACCTGGCGTCTACGGTCGATGACGGCGAAATGGGGATCACCCACGTGATTCGGGGTCAAGATCACCTGACGAACACGTTCAAGCACATTCTGCTGCTGCAGGCAATGGGATTCGATCGGCCCTCTTTCGCGCACCTGCCGCTGTTGCTCGGACCAGACGGGTCAAAGCTGTCCAAACGTCGGCACGGGCCGATCGTTAGCGTCACGAACTACCGTGACATGGGTTTCCTGCCAGCGGGCTTCATGAACTACCTGAGCTTGCTCGGCTGGTCCCCCAAGGACAACCGGGAGGTCTTGACGGTAGAGCAACTCGTCGATGCCTTTCGGATCGAACATGTCCTGCGCACAAATGCGGTGGTACAGGTTGGAGAGAAACCCGGCGAGACGCAAGTGGATCCTAAGGCAGTGTGGCTCAATGGCCAGCACCTGCGATCGATGCCGCCGGCTCAACTCCTGCCATACGTGGAAGCCTACTTCCGCGGGTCCGGATGGTGGCGCGACGAGTTTTCGGGGGCCCGTCGCGAATGGTTCCTCGAAGCAATTGACGCCCTGCGGTCGCGGCTCAATCTCCTGAGCGAGTTTCCAGTCCGCTGCCGCGCCTACTTTCACGATGATTTCGGCTTCGAGCCCAAGGCCCTCGCGAATCTGGACAGGGACGGCGTGCGTGACATGCTCCGTGAATTGGCTGCCAGGATCGAGAGGGCGCCGGACTTCACCGAGCAGTCGGTCGAGCATGAACTTCGCATGCTCTCCGCGGAGCGCGAGGTGAAGGCTGGCTTGCTGATCAACGGATCCCGGGCGGCCCTCACAGGCCAGCCTGTGGGGCCGAGCGCATTTCGGGTGTTCACCCTGCTTGGAAAGGATCGCGTTGTCGCCCGCTTGCGAGCGGTCTAGCGAAGGAGAAGCGATTCGGAACGATGCTGTTGCTAGGAATCGGAGGATGGCTCCATGACGGGGCCGCTGCAATCATGCGAGACGGCCGCATTCTCGCGGCGGTGGAGGAGGAGAAGGTCTCCCGCGAGCCGCATCGAGGCGGGCTGCCGTCCCGCGCCATTGACGCTTGCCTGAAACAAGTTGCCGCAAGGCCGACCGAAATCGATTGCGTTGCGCTTGTGCGACCTTTGGGTTCACGGACCGACAACAGTTTCCACTTGCACCTCAAGACCCTCTTCACGAATGCCCGGATCGTCGTGACCGATCACCACGACGCTCACGCCGCAAGCGCGTACTTCGCCTCGCCGTTCAACGACGCGAGAGTGCTAACTCTCGACCGGTTCGGCGACATGCGTTGCGGTGCTGTCTGGCAAGGCAATGGCGCCACCCTGGAAGCCGTGGAGGAGTTGTACGCGCCAGATTCGCCCGCTGTGGTCTACAGCCGGGTCACTGAACTGCTCGGCTTTCAATCCGGGCGCGAAGAGCACAAAGTCCAGTGGCTTTCGCTTGCCGGCCGGCCGCTCTATCGGGACTTGTTTTTCACCATCATGGGTGGCGCTGGCGCCCGGCTTCCGAACTTGGACCATAGCTACTTCGATCCATCCCGGCAAGTGCGCGGGGCGTTCAGCGACAAGTTCTATCGGGAGTTGGGTCTGGACCCGTCGGAAGAATTCGATTCACAGACGCAGCGTGACTTGGCGGCAAGTGCCCACCAGGCCGTCGCAGATACGGTACTCAGGCTCGCGGGCGAGGCAAACAGCCTTTGCCTTGCGGGGGGGATCGCGATGAATGCACTGCTCGTCCATGCCCTCGAAGAAAGCGGCCGTTTCGGCGAGGTGTTCGTTCAGCCGGCAGCCGGAAACGCCGGCACTGCCATCGGAAGCGTCTATCACGCTTGGCACGTCGTCTTCAAGCGGCAGGAGCGGGTCCCGATGAGCGACATGTTCCTCGGGCCAATGCACGATAGCGAGGAAATCAAGCAGGTCCTGGAGAACTGCAAGCTCCGGTTCAAGTACCTTCTCACTGACGCCGAACTCGTTGATTCGGCTGTCCAGCGGCTGTCGGACAACCAGATCGTCGCGTGGTTCCAGGGCAGGACCGAGTTTGGCCCTCGCGCTCTCGGCAATCGCAGCATCCTAGCATCACCACTAAACCCTTACTCCACTGAAAATTTGAACGTATATATCAAGCGTCGCGAGAAGTTTCGAAAATTTGCTGCGTCAGTCCCTGAAGAAGCCGCAGACGAATACTTTGTGAGCCGGCAGGCGTCTCGGTACTTGGCGACGGTCGCCCGGGTCAAGCCCGCCCATAGGAAGACGTTCGCCTCGGCGTTGCTGGACGATGAGCGCATCCGGCTGCACGTCGTCCGCCGGAGCGACAATAGTCTTTACTGGGAGCTGCTTCAGGAGGCAGGCAGGGCGAGCGGGCTACCGGTTCTGTACAACACGTCCTTCAATCTCTTCGGCGAACCGCTGGTGAACGATCCGCGCTCCGCAGTTCGAAGCTTTTATGCTTCTGGGATCGACGCGCTCTACGTCGGCAATTTCGTTCTGGAGAAGTAGCCGCCGCCTCCAGGTGTTTCGATCCTCAGACGGTCGCCACGCCGAACGAAGAAATTCCCCTTGGCCGGAATCTTCTCGCCATTGAGGAAGTTGCGTCCGGATGCTCCCGGCCCTCCGCCTTCAGAACCAGTCGGTTGTGTTGCACGCCTCTCCGAAAGGATGGCCAAGGACGCATCGGACAAGAATTCATACTCCCGGACGACACCCTCCCCGCCTTCCTTACGGCCTGCCCCGCCGGTCCCTGAGCGCAGCGCGTATTGCCGGATTCGCACTGGATATTGCTGCTCGAAGGCTTCGATCGGGGTATTGAGGCTATTCGTCATGTGGGTGTGAACGCCACTGATGCCGTGCGAGTCGCTGGATGCGCCCATGCCTCCGGCTATCGTTTCGTAGTAACTGAATGCCTGTCCATTCTCTTTGGCACCACCGAAGCTGATGTTGTTCATGGTTCCGGAGCTGCCCGCCGGTATCTCGTCCGGAAGGGCTTGCCGTAAGGCGCCAAGCAGGGCGTCTACGATGCGTTGGGACGTCTCGACGTTTCCCGCCGCGGTGCTCGCAGGCAGGAGTGCGTCGCACACGCTACCCGGCTGGCTCCGGATCTTCACTGGGCGCATGATCCCCGAGTTGTATGGGGTCCCGGCGGAAACCAAGCAGCGGAAGCCATACATCACCGCCGATGTCGTGACGGCCCGATTTGCGTTGATCCCGCCCCTGGTTTGCGCCGCCGACTCTCGAAAGTCGACCTCCGCTCCGGACCCGCGAATCGTCAGCTTGCAGTGGATCGGTATCGCCTCGGCGCCGAATCCGTCGTCATCGATGTAATCGGTGAAGCACCACTCACCGTCCGGCACTGCCTGGAGCCTTGCCCGCATGACCGATTCGGCATAATCCTGCAAGACCCCCATCTGCCGGATGATTCGTTCTCTGCCATGCCGCGCACCCGCCGCTCGCCCACTCGGTGCGCCGCGACCTGGGCGCTCAGGTCCCCCAAGCGTTCATCGGGCGTGCGTACATTGGCCAGAATCAGCGATAGGAGCGCGGTATCGAACTGCCCTTCCCGGACCAATCGGACGGGAGGTATTCGCAGTCCTTCCTGAAAGATCTCCTGCGCCAGCGGCATCGATCCGGGTGCCATGCCGCCCACATCGGCATGATGCGCTCGGGTAGCCAAATAGAAATCAGGCCTCACCGAGTTCTCGGGACAGACCGCAGAAACGGAAGTGATGTCAGGCAGGTGGGTGCCGCCGCGGAATGGATCGTTCAGAAAATAGATCTCGCCGGGTAGCGGGTCGCACTCATCCGTAACCGCCCTGACGGACGCCGGCATCGCCCCTAGGTGAGCGGGCATGTGATCGCCCATCGCCACGGTCTGGCCGGACCCGTCATAGACCGCGCACGAATAGTCGCGTCGCTCCTTGATGTTTGGTGAAAAGGACGTGCGGCGCAGCACGATGCCCATCTCTTCGGCAATCGAGGTGAACAGGCTACGGAAGACTTCGAGATCGAGGTTCACAGTTGTGTTGAGGGCGGACGGTCGCGCCACCACGATGCCAGCGCGGAACCAGTCACATTCATAAAGGTACCGAAGATGGCCGGTGCCAGCGCCGCAGCTGGACTCCTCAGAACCGTGGCGGCCAGCCCAACGGCCATGCCGCCGTTTTGCATGCCGACTTCTAAGGCCACCGTTCGACAGTCAATCTCTCGAAGCCTGCACATCCGGGCAGCGAAATAACCCAGTCCATAGCCCGCGGTGTTGTGCAGCAGCGCGGCCGCAAGCAACAGTGCTCCGCTGCGCAGCAATTCTTCTCGTGCTCCGGCTGCGATGATCGCCAGGATGAAACAGATGGCTGCCATCGAGATACTTCGAAGCCACGCCGCCGGAGCAGGAGCCTATCAGAATGACCCCGGCCGCAATCTCCGCGGGAAAGCCGAACGACAGGGCGATACTCCAGCCAAGCAAGGGCATGACTGTGAACTGAAGCAGCATCCGCGCCAGCACGGCGTGCGGCATGCGCAGCACACGAGCGAAGTCGCCTAGGCTGAGGGTGGCGCCCATCCCCAGCATGATCAACTGGATCAGTGGCGTGCTCAGTCCCGCGAGCTCGAAATCACCCCAGGTCGTGAAGTGGGCGGGGAACCAGAGCGCCCAGCATGTCATCGTGAACACCCAGAACGTAAACGCGATAATGTTGAGCTTGGGATGGCGTTGGAAGTAGAGCGCCAGCAGGGCAAGACCCGCAACAGCGGCAACGCCCGCGGTCCTGCTCTGGCCAGCGGACAGGGCGAGCAGGGATCCGAGCAGCGCAGCCTGCCCTCCGTACGGGATCGCCTTCGGGAGGGCCTTCACGAGGACGGCATCGTAGCACGCCAGGTAAAGTTCTGGCGATCAAGGTTCGCGGATAAACCCCTGTTTGCGGCGTTATTGCTCGCAGTCATGATGTCCGGAGCGTGCGGTGGGTCCAAGGCCCGTAAGGGGGTCAAGCTCCCTCCTCCAATCAACCCTCGCCTGGGCTGGAGTGAGGTCGGAATCGCCAGTTGGTACGGCAATCCCTATCACGGCCGCAAGACGGCGAATGGCGAGACGTACAACATGAACGAAATGACGGCCGCCCACAAGCGGCTGCCATTTGACACTTGGCTCACCGTCAGGAACTTGGCAAACGGAAAGACCACGCGAGTCCGCATCAACGACCGCGGACCCTTTGTCGGCAATCGAATCATCGACCTCTCTCGATCAGCCGCAACCGAGATTCAGATGATCGGAACGGGTACGGCCCGCGTTCGCCTGACGGTGATTCGGCCCCCGGCCCAGGTTCGGCGCGCGCGCCCGCCCGCTCCGGCAAGCGGGCGACAGGAAGGGCAATTCGACATTCAGGTTGGTGTCTTCGCCAGCGAGGCCAATGCCCGCGCGCTAGCAAAAAGAGCCAACGGAAAGGGACACCGCGCCGTTGTGCGGGAGTTCTTCCAAGACGGCTCGAAGCGATTCCGCGTCTTGGTTCTGGGCGGCAGTCGACAGCAGGCTACTTCCCGCATTGCAAAGCTCAAGAGCCAAGGCTTCGCGACGATTCTGCGGCCGAGGCGCGGTACCTAGGTCCGCTTCCGAATTTGACCTAATTCCCGGGCATCCGCCAGTCCGGGGGTGCCTTGAAGTTGGGGTCGCCCCGGCCATCGGCGTACGGGGCCACCGCATCCTCGGGCTGCAGGGAACGGAACTGCCTGATCTTTTCGAACATCGCTGCGGCCCGGGTGGGCTGGGAATCAATCAGGTTCCGCTCTTCCGAGGTGTCCTTGGAAATGTTAAACAGGAATCGTTGCCTGGCTCCATCTCCGGCGCTGACATCCGTTACGTCCCGACCGTAGACGATCATTTTCCAGTCATTCGTCATGTACGAGACCTGCTCTCGGTCCAAGCCGTCCTGCCCGATGTAGTTGAACAGCTCTCGTTCCAAAGACTGCTGCCTCCCTGTGAGGACATCCAGCACGTCGAGTCCGTCCATGGGCTCACCGGCAGGATCCTGCACTCCAGCGATCCGCATCAGAGTCGGCAGGATGTCGATGTTGGCAAGGGGGGCGTCGATCTTCCGTCCGCGCGGAATCTTCCCTGGCCACCGGGCGGCTGCCACAACTCGAATGCCCCCTTCGAAGACAGTCGCCTTACCGCCCCGTAAGGGCGTGTTCTCACCTACCCCGCGCACCCCGCCGTTGTCGGACGTAAAGAGGACGAACGTGTTGTCGTAAATGCCCTCATCGTGGATTGCGTTCAGGATTCTTCCAACGCCCCGGTCGAGGGCATGAATCATTGCTCCTAGAATCCGTCGATTGCGCTCCCTGGCCTCGGCGTTGCTGGCCATGCTTCCATTCTCGAAGCCCTCGAAGAAACCGCGCGCAGGAGGCAGGGTCTCGTACAGCGGGATGTCTTGATCCTTGGCTTGGAAGGGGCTGTGCGGGGCATTGAAGGGCACGTAGCAAAGGAATGGCTCGGCTTCCCCGGCGTGGTCACGAATGAAGCGAACGGCCGCTTCGGCGATCAAGTCTGTGGCGTAGCCTTGATCCTTGCTCGGCTCGAACCCGGAATGCCAGTCCACCTCTCCCTCGCGTTCGTGAGTGAAGTAGTCAATTGCCCCGTTGTAGTGGCCGTAGAATTCTGTGAAGCCCCGGCGTAACGGATGATATTTCTTGTGCGAGTGCCCCAAGTGCCACTTGCCGAAGATTCCACGATGCCTATAGCCAGCCAGAGCGAGAACATCGGCGAGAGTCCGTTCGGAGACATCCATGCCGCCATCACGCCACGGAGGGAAAACAGCCCGCATCGCGCCGTAGCGGATCGGGTAGCGTCCGGTCAGCAGGCCGGCCCGGGTTGGAGAGCAGACAGGAGCAACGTAATAGCGTGCCAGTTCCGCCCCTTCTGCCGCGATGCTGTCGATGTTCGGCGTGGCGATGTTCCCACCGTGGAAGCTCACATCGGTCCAGCCGAGGTCATCGGCCAAGAGGATAACTATGTTCGGACCGGCGGCATTCGGCTCGTCGTCACGCTCCGAGGGAGACGAGCAGCTCGCTGCCACCGCAACAATTGCCACCACGATTCCAAGGCGCATGGCGAATATCGTACCGCCTGAGTCGGCCCTGACCGTCCGCCGAATGCGACGATGATCCGGGCGGCTTGGCCCGAGAGCCGCGTTTGCAGGCCAAAATGTTAGAATTCAGCTTGCCTATAGAGCTTCCCGTGGCCCTGACGATCGCGGGATCGGACCCGTCAGGCGGCGCGGGATTGCAGGCCGACCTGAAGACCTTTCACCAGTTCGGCGTTTACGGAATGGCGATTCCGACGCTAGTCACCGTGCAGAATACGCGATCTGTTGAGGCTGTTGTGCCGCTGGACGCAGGCCTTGTTCGGAATCAGCTTGATTGCGTCCAGCGCGACATTCCTCCTTCAGCTGCGAAGATCGGCGCGATTCCGGACACTATCGTGGTGGAAGCCATTGCCGAATGGGCGTCTGATTTCGACGCGCCGCTTGTCGTCGACCCCGTCATCAAGAGCACCCACGGCCAGACACTCACATCGCACGATGCCGTCACAGCAATGATCGAAGTACTCTTGCCATCCTGTCTGCTGGTAACACCAAACCTCCACGAAGCGAGCCTTATGTCGGGGGTAGCCGTGCACGATCCGTCGACAATGCGGGACGCAGCAGAGCGTATCGCCGCGTGCGGTGTGCGCCATGTGCTCGTGAAAGGCGGGCACCTTGAGGGCCCTGCCGTGGACCTGCTCTGGAGCGACGGAGATGCACTCGAATTCAGCTCCGCCCGAATTCACTCGAGGCACACGCACGGGACGGGCTGCACATATTCGGCGGCAATCACAGCGCTGCTGGCGCAGAGCGTTGCATTGGTCGACGCAGTCGTAGCCGCGAAGCGATTCGTCACCGAGGCGATTCGCACCGCACCCGGACTGGGCCAAGGTAGCGGACCGGTCAACCACCACGCCCCAACGGGTCTCGGACGGGGCTGATGCGGGCTCGATTGGGACGGAGGGACGAAGATGCAAGAGCGGCAGCGAAGCCGGCGTTGGATGTACGCAGTTCTCACTGCCGTGCTATTTCCGGTCGTAGTGTTCCACGCTACCTGCATCGCTGTAATGGGTCCAGGCACATGGGGTTCCGGAATGGAGGAAATCCTACCCGAGTTCCACAAGCCCACTCCTGACTTGCGACAGCTGGGACTCGCATTGAGGGCAGCAAACGTGGCAACGCCTGGCGGCTCCAATGAGGTGACGGCACCGGGTCAGGCAGGCTTGCCGGGACGGCTTCGATGGACGAGTGAAGACGGGGGTCGTTGGGCGTACCTCACGGAAGAGGGCGGCGGAGAACACGACCGGCAGCGTCTCTTCGCGGACAGCGGAAACGGCCTGCGTGAAATCGAGCTGCCCGGCAGCCTGATTGTGTCCCGGCCGCAATGGCTGGGATCCAGGATCATCGCCGAGTGCTGGAACCCTTGGGCCATTCCCCCCACGCGCAAACTCGCGCGGTACTTGGCGAGTTGGGCGGATCCTACACGCCGCCCCGAGGTCGCAATCTACGAGTCGGAGGATGCTTCCGGCGATTGGCACTACCTAATGCCGGGTCACACATTGAGGGTCGCGCCCGATGGCAAGCACGCAAGTCTGCTTCGATCGGGAGCGCTCCTCGCCGGCTACTACAGCATCCACCTATGGGAAGTTGAATCGGGAATCGCTCCCGCAATCCTGAGCCTTCGCGAGCATGCGGACATGGGCAGCCAGTCGTTCTCTTTCCACTGGGCTGAGGACTCGAGCGCATTTCAAATCCTTGGCAGGACCGACGGTTTCGATCGGCGCTCTTCTCAACGTGGCGCCGGCCCGGACGGCATCACCATCAACCTCTTGTACGTGCTCGAAGACCGAAAGCTGTACGATCTAGGCCCCGGTGGGTGAACACGTTGGCTAAAGCCATAGTCTAAATGCAAGATTCCCGCAAACGCTTCCTGATCGCCATAGCGGCCGTGCTGCTCTCAGGAGCCCGGTGCTCCGAACTCCCGGACCACTATCGATTCCGCTACGCAAATTCCCAGCCGGCCCAGCATCCCCGGAGCATTTCGATGACGTACTTCGAGAACATCGTCGAGAAACGTACCAATGGTCGAATCCAGGTCGAGAACCATTTCGGAGGAACACTCGGCAGAGAGCGCGAGCTCATGGACATGGTCGCCCTGAACGTTTTGCAGGGAACCCGGGGCGGACTCTTTTTCGATGTCACGCCAAAATACACGCTGTTCTTGCTGCCGTTCCTTGTTGATGATTGGGACCAGGCGCTGCGGCTGGTGAACAGCGAGTTCACGGCCCGAATCAACGCCGAAGGCCGTCGCAACGGATACCACGTGCCGGCTTGCGGAATTTCGCAGGGGTTCCGAGCGCATACAACGAGCGTCCGTCCAATCCGTGGCCCAGAGGACTTCCGCGGCCTGAAAATGCGGGTTCCCCCGCAAGAACCGAACATCATCGCCACCTCGGCCCTAGGGGCCAATCCACAGGAAATCCCGTTTTCAGAGGTCTACCAAGCCGCTCGCACCGGGGTCATTGACGGACAGGACAACGCACCATCGAATCTTTGGGAAATGCGCGTCCACGAAGTCCAGAAATACCTCAGCATCTCGAATTACATGACCGGTCCGGATCCCTTCATCGTCAACGCCGCTTGGTTCGATTCCCTTCCCGTCGAACTCCAGATGGAGTTCGACTCCGCAGCCCGGGAAGCGATCGCCTACAGCGATCGCATGAACCGCGAAAGCGAGGTGGACTACATTGCCAAGCTCTCGGAAGTGCTGGAAACGAACTGGATCAAAGGCGAGGCCCGGGAGCGATTCCGCCAGGCCGTGGAGCCAGTCTATGACGCTCTTGTGGCAAGAGGGTACTTCACCTGGGAGGACGTCGAGGCCGCTCGGAGTGCGGCCCGGGCCGAGTAACGCACGTGCGGCTACTTGATTTCGAGCGCCGATTGACAAGAGTCCTTGAAGCGGCTCTTGCCGGCGGCATGCTTTGCATGTTCGGCATCATCGTCGTTCTGGTGATGATGCGGTACCTCCTCCAAGCGGGCCTCGTGGGCGCCAACGAACTTGCAACCGTCCTCTTCGTCCATCTATCTGCAATTGGCGCGGCGGTCGCAATCGGGCGTGAGGAGCACATACGCCTGGACTTGGTGCATCGCAAGTTAGGGGTGCGCGGGAAACGCCTCTCGGAAATCGCGTCTCTCATGGTTGTTGGCGGTCTGAACTTGGTACTCGCCGAAAGAAGCCTCGCCTGGATCGCCGTCACCGGGCACACGGTCATGCCCGCCACCCAAGCGCCACGTGTGCTCGCCCAGGTCGCCGTTCCCGTCGGTTGCGCTCTGGCGGCCATCTACTGCTGCACTCGGATCGCCGCTAAATTGCGTGAGGAGCCCGAACGGTGATTCTGTTGGGGCTCCTGCTGCTGAGCCTGCTGGTGTTTATCGCGGCAGGCGTGCCAATTGCCTACTCCCTAGGTCTTGCAGTCCTGGTCTACATCCTCTCCGGCGATCCGCAATTGCTCCTCGTGCTCCCGTTACGCCTCTTCGCTGGGCTTGATTCGTACGCGCTGATGAGTCTCCCGCTGTTCATCCTGATGGGCCAGGTGATGAATTCGGCGCAGATCACGTCCCGGTTGATCGACTTCAGCATGCTGGTAGCGGGCCGGCTCCGCAGCGGACTCGGTTTGGTGAATGTCCTGGCCAGCATGCTATTTGGCGGAATCTCGGGCTCCTCGGCTTCCGACACGGCTTCGATCGGATCCGTGCTGATCCCTGAAATGCAAGCGCGTGGCTTCCGGAAGGAAGTTGCGGCCGGAATCACAGTGGCATCGTCGACCATGGGTATGATCATCCCGCCCAGCATTCCGATGGTGCTCTATGCCGTGGTCGCCCAAGAATCGGTGGGGAAACTCTTCCTCGGTGGGGTGTTTCCGGGAATCCTCGTGGGATTGCTGCAGATGCTGCTCGTGCTGCTGCTAGCCCGAGGTAGCATTGAGCCTGACAGCCAGCCGGTGACACTGGCGTCCGCCATGACCCGCACGGTTCGCTCCGTACCGGTACTCGTGATGCCGGTGTTCGTTGTCGGCTCGGTTGTTTTTGGCGTCGCAACAGCTACCGAATCGGCAGCCTTGGGTGTCCTCTACGCCGCGTTGACCGGCTTCGTCCTGACCCGAGCGCTGAGTGTGCGATCTGGGTGGGAATGCCTACGTTCCGCCGCCATGACCAGCGCCAAGATCATGATCGTGATCGCACTCTCCCAGGCTTTTATTTGGGGGCTTATATACAATCCTAACCAAAGCAACCAATTTTGCTGGCAGGAAAAAACCTGCGCAATCCATCTATAAATCATTGATTGCGCTTGACTTGTGAAGCTGTATTGGTTACCATAGTAGGGTTATGAGAACACGCCGGAAACACGACCATCCGGGCCCGGGCAAGGCCC
>MKWU01000900.1_pt1 | contig 54636 bp, 40 predicted proteins | sample 809101 | NCBI WGS metagenome assembly MKWU01 (sample SAMN05860141, study PRJNA318959) | sponge metagenome | host: Aplysina aerophoba | place: Slovenia: Piran, Adriatic Sea, Gulf of Piran | collected 2013-05-07 | reverse complement strand
CGTGGGCCATGTTGATGACCCCCATGACCCCGAAGGTGATGGCGAGCCCGAGGGCCGCCAGCAGCAACACCGACCCCAGGCTGATGCCCTGGAACACGTTGAGGCCGAGGCCCAGGAAGAAGAGCGTATCCTCGATGCGCTGGATGGCCGCGGCCGCGGCCTTGCGCACGGCTTCGTCCTGTTTCGGGTCGTTGGCGATGGCGCCCAGCAGCGAGCGCACGTCGGCGGCCGTGGAGTCGGACAGCGCCTCGACGGCGGCCAGCCGCTCCGCCGTGGAGCCGGCCTTGAGGCGGGCGCCCAGCAGCGCGAACTCCATGGCTTCGCGTACGGCAGCGTCGGTCTCCGCCGAGAGCGCGTTTTCAAGCAGCCCTATCATGCGCCCGGAGCCGTGGCTCAAGGCCGACCGGGCGGCCGCCAGGCGCCGGTGGGGATCGCTGCTGAAGAGATCGAGCTGGCTCAACGCCGCCTTGATGGCGCCGCGAACACGGTTGTTGACCCTGACCTTCTTCACCGCGCGCCGCTTCGCGCCCCCGAGCAGCTCTCCGGACAGGGCGTCGGTCAGGCGGTAGCCCTTGCCGGCCTTCTCGGTGATCACCAGCCTGCCGTCGGTCTTGCGGTGGTACAGCCGTCCGTCCCGCAGGGCTTCCAGCAAAGGGATGACCTTGGGGTCGCCGAGGCTCGCCAGCCTCCCCACGACGTCGGCCTTCTGCTTGAAACCGCCGGTCTTGAGCTCCGCCGCCACGTCGGCTACCTGCGCCGCGCGCACGCCGGCCGAGAGCGCGAGACTCAGGCACGCAAGCACGAGAAGGACGAGGAGGGGTCGCCGCCCCTGTGGGTCGATGTCCATGGATGGGATCCGTTGACGGGCCGGGCCCGCCACGTGGCGGGCCCGGCGTTATCGAGTGAATCGAGGGCAGCCGTCAGTTGGTGAACTTCGGCTTCTCGCAGTTGCCGCAGACCCAGGGGTAGGCCCAGTCGGCGGTGAGCTTGGCGCTCTCCGGAATGTACGGGCTCCAGGCGTCGGCCTTGATGGGGCCCTCGGTCTCCCACACGACCTCGAACTGTCCGTCGGGCTGGATCTCTCCGATCATAACGGGCTTGGAGAGGTGGTGGTTGGTGTTCATGACGATGTCGAACCCGCTTGGGGACGTGACGGCCTGGCCGTACATGGCCTGCCGGACCGCGTCCACGTTCGCCGTGCCTGCCTGCTTCACGGCCTGGCTCCACATGTTGAAGCCGATGGCGGTGGCTTCCATGGGATCGTTGGTGACCCGCTTGGTGTCCTTGATGTAGGCGTGCCACTTCTCGATGAAGGCCTCGTTCTCGGGCGAGTCCACGGACTGGAAGTAGTTCCACGCCGCGAGATGGCCCACCAGGTTGCTGGTGTCGATGCCGGCCAGCTCTTCCTCGCCCACGGAGAAGGCCACCACCGGGATGTCGTCCGCGTTGATGCCCTGGTTGGCCAGCTCCTTGTAGAACGGCACGTTGGCGTCGCCGTTGATGGTCGAGACCACCGCGGTCTTCTTGCCGGCGGAGGCGAACTTCTTGATGTCCGCCACGATGGTCTGCCAGTCCGAGTGACCGAAGGGCGTGTAGTTGATCATGATGTCCTCGGACGCGACGCCCTTGGACGTCAGAAAGGCCTCCAGGATCTTGTTGGTGGTGCGCGGGTAGACGTAGTCGGTGCCCGCCAGGACCCAGCGCTCTACGCTGCCGCCGTCCTCGCTCATGAGGTACTCCACCGCCGGAATGGCCTGCTGGTTCGGCGCCGCGCCGGTGTAGAAGACGTTCCTGGAGCTTTCCTCGCCCTCGTACTGGACGGGGTAGAACAGCAACCCGTTCAACTCCTCGAAGACCGGAAGCACCGACTTCCGCGACACCGAGGTCCAGCAGCCGAACACCACGTCCACCTTGTGCTTGGACAGCAGCTCGCGCGCCTTTTCCGCGAACAGCGGCCAGTTGGAGGCCGGATCCACCACCACGGCCTCCACCTTCTTGCCCAGAAGGCCGCCCTTCTTGTTGAGGTCGTCCACCATCATCAACACGGTGTCCTTCAGCGTGGTTTCGCTGATGGCCATGGTGCCGGACAGCGAATGCAGCACGCCGACCTTGATGGTGTCGGCGGCTTGGACCGTCTGGGCCGCGAACAGGGCGGCCAGGGCCGCCATCGGCAATAATCGCAATAACCTTGCGGGCTTGTTCAGAGACTTTCGCATGAGATCCCCCTTGGTGTGATTTGTGAGAGGGGAATCGCAACATGCGTGCCAAATGCCCAAGTGCCGGTGCCGGGGGGCTCAAACGTCCGTAAACAGGCGGCTTGCGCCGTAGCGGCGGGGCAGGGGCCGGCCCGGTGCGCAGGCCGGCGCCGCTATCCAGAATCTAGGCAACTGTTCAGAAGTTGGGCAGGCGGTCGGGGCTCATGAACCGGCGCCGGGGTCCCGAAGCCGCAGCCCCTTGGCGGCACAGAACCGCACCACTTCGCCTTCCAGCGCCTCGATGCCGTTGCAGGGGACGATCACCGAGGAGGTCCGGTGGTCCAGGGCGCCGCCGGCGAGGCGGTCGGACCACCCGCCGGAGCCCCCAAGCACGTAGATGGGCCGGCCGTGGATCCATCCGAAGCAGAGTTCCGAGAGGGTGCCGGCGCCGCCGCCGACCGCGACGATGAAGTCGCCGGCCAAGGCCGTCAGCACGTTGCGCGCGTGGCCCAGGCCGGTGGGGATGACGACATCGCAGTAAGGGTTGGCCGAGCGTGCGTCGGTGCCGGGCATGATGCCTACGGTGAGGCCGCCGGCGCGGGCGGCGCCCCGGCCGGCCGCTTCCATGACGCCGCCGCGGCCGCCGGTGACCAGGGTGACGCCGCGTCGCGCGAGCATCTCGCCGGCCTGCTCGGCCAGATCGAGGTTGTCGTAGGAGGCGTCCGAGTCCCCGATCAGGGATGCTTGCGCGAAGCGTCCGGCGCCGGTGGTCATGAGTCTCGCGCGGCCCCGGCCGTTCAGTCCAGCAGGTAGCCGAACTTCTCGCGCGCCTTGCGGACCACGTCCGGGGCGGGCGCGTTCACCTTGGGATACTTGTCGAACCACTCGTAGGGACGGCAGGCGTCCACCACCACGCGGGAGTTGGTGAGGTCCTGGACCTTGCGCTGATCCGGCGTCACCCGCGGATCGGCGGGTGAGGTGCGCATCCTGCGCAGGATCTCGATGGAAGTCTCGGGATCGGTGCGGGTGAGCATGGCCCAGATCAGCTCGTCCAGGTTGGACACGTCGACGTCGTCGTCCACCACGATGACGAACTTGCAACCGTACACCACCGAGCCGCAGGACGACGCCAGCACGCCCGCCTGCCGCGCGTGGCCGGGGTAGCGCTGCTTGATGCCGATGCCGTGCAGCAGGCGCGAGGCGCCGACCTCGTGGCACCACACCTGGGAGACGTCGGGAACGCCGGCGTTGTTCAACTCGTGCTTGAGCATGGCCGAGCGCATGATGGCGCGGTAGCGGGCCATCTCGTCGGAACCGGCGCCCAGCGGCGGCACGCCGAGGATGATGGGATCGTTGCGGTGGTAGATGGCGCGGATGTCGAGGGTGGGCTGCTCGCTGGCGCCGCCGGCGTAGTACCCCGTCCATTCCCCGAAGGGGCCCTCCACCGCGCGCTTTTCCTGGGTCAGGAAGCCTTCCAGCACGATCTCGGCGTTGGCCGGGATGGGCAGTCCAGTCACTTTGCCGCGCACCACCTCCACGGGGGTGCCGCGCAGTCCGCCGACCACGTCGAACTCGCACACGCCGTAGGGAAACTCCGTGCCGCCCACGAAGAACGACATGGGGTCGCTGCCCACCACCAGCGCCACGGGCATGGGCTGTCCCTTGTCGAAGTACTTCTTGCGGTGCATGTAGGCGTGCTTGCCCGGCACGAACAGCAGGCTCACCGACTTCGGGTCCTGCACCATGGCGCGGTAGGTGCCGACGTTGATCCAGCGCTCGTCCGGGTCGATGGTGACGCAGAAGCAGCCGGTGCCGATGTAGCGGCCGCCGTCGTCCCGGTGCCACTTGGGGGTGGGGAACTGCATCAAGTCGATGTCGTCGCCGGTGAGGATGTTCTCGAACACCGGGCCGTCGTCCACCACCACGTGGGGCAGGCGCCGCTGCACCTTGATGTAGTGGTCGAAGAACGCCTGGCTCAGCTCCTGCTTGGTGAGGTGGTCGGGAAACCCCAGCGTCATGTTCCGGCGCTTGCCTGCGAAGGCGTTGATCAGGACGCGGAACCCCTTGGGGCAGCCGGGGATGTCGTCGAACAGCACCGCCGGCCCATCGTCCACGCGGATCACCGCGTCGGCGGCCAAGCCGATGTCCTCTTCCCAGCTCGCGCCGGTGACGGTGCGCAGCTCGCCCAGGGCGTCGGCCCGGGCCATCCATTGGCGGAGGTCGTGGTAGGGCAGTCTGGCTTCCATGGTGTCGGTCGTGGACATGTACGGCTTCCTCTCGGGTGGCTTCTGCTTCAGGCGGCCATGGACTTGATGCGGTCCACGGCCTCGTTCACCAGTTCATCGGTGGTTTCGTTGGCGCCGACGATGCCGACCCGGGACATGCCCGTGAACCAGGAGCGTTCCAGGTCGTCGACCTTCTCGATGCGGTAGACGTTGTCGTTGAACGCCCGCGCCACCTCCTCCATGCGGTTGGTCATGCCCTCGGTCCAGCCGAATATGACCACCGCTTCCACGTCGCGCGCCAAATCCTCCACCTTGGGCAGCCGCTGCAGCGAGTCGATGCACGCGGTGTTGCGGATGCGCACGTTGGCGAAGCGTTCGAGGATCCGGCTCATGATCCCGGTGTAGCTCTCCATCCAGAAGGTGGTCTGGACGATGACGCCGACGGGCTCGAAGCGGGTCAGCCGAATGTCCGCCACGTCCTCTTCCTTCTCGACGATGAACACCTCCCGTTCCTTCTCCTTGGCGATGCCCATGAGGCGCGGGATGCCATGGTGCGTACGGCTGCTCAGGATCACCAGGTGGCAGCCCTGGTCCAGCAGCTCCAGCTCCGCCTCCTCCTGCTGCACCACGAACGGGCAGGTGGCGTCCGCCAGAAGTTCGAGACCCTGCTCCTTCGCCTGCTTGCGAATCTCCGGCGGCGCGCCGCGGACGCCGTAGATGAGCTTCTCGTCCTTGATGGAGTCCATGTCGTTGGTGGAGCGGATGCCGTCCTCGTCCTCCAGCGACTTGAACGCGATGAAATCGTTCTCCGGCCTCAGGGACCATACGGCGATACCGTCGCCGTATTTCTCCACCATCTTCTGGTGCATGGCGCCGGCGCGGTGCACGCCCACGCACAGACCCGACGGCGGAATCCCCTTGGTACCCTTGAAGTCGACTTTGATCACTTCCATGAGAAGCCTCCTCGCGCTGTTACGTGCTCGTCGCGGAATCGTTGCAAATCGCGGAGGGTTTTTCAACGGTTCACTGGATCTCGCGGCGGGCGGAGACGTCGATGACCGGCACCCCGAATCGTCATTCCCGGGGAAAGCGGGAATCCAGGCGGGGTAGAGTTGGGGGAAGCCGCCGTTTCGCGGTTTCTTGGAAATGACAACTACTGTAACTATCGGAGAGTTTTCTATAAATTGGAAACGGCATACGCTAGAGGTTCTCGGTGAAGGTAAGCAATGACGGCGGAACGGCGGTTTCCGTGGGAGGTCGGGGCGAAGGCAGCGTTGGAACAACGCGCGACGCAACACGGGTCTCCCTCTACGGCTTCGTCGTCTTCTCCGCCGCGTGGCTCGTCTTCTGGATTCAGCCGCTGGCGGCGCGCGGCGTACTCCCTGTCCTCGGCGGTTCGCCCGCGGTGTGGAATACCGCGATGGTGTTCTTCCAGTCGGCGCTGTTGGCGGGCTACGCCCTTGCGCATCTCCTGATCCGCCGAGCGTCGCCCGCCGGACAGCTTGCGGTCCTGGCGGCCCTGTGGGCAGGTGTCGCCCTCACGGTTCCGGTGGGCGGACTGCGTCTCCTGGGAGACACACCCGGCGATCTTCCGCCGGTCCTGTGGCTTCTCGGCACGCTGTCGGGGTCGCTCGGGCTCGCCTTTGTGGCAGCCTCGTCCCTTACCCCTCTCGTACAGGCCTGGCTCGCCCGGACGGGCACCGGCGCCGCGTCCGTGAACCCGTACTTTCTCTACGCGGTCTCCAATGCCGGCTCCGCGGGCGCCCTCCTCGCGTATCCGTTCCTCCTCGAACCTCTCATCGGTCTGGAGCGACAGGCCTGGCTGTGGAGCGCCGCCTTGCTGGGGCTCGCGCCCTTTCTGGTCGGTTTGTGGCTGGCACTGCCCCGTGAGCGCGCGCCGGCGGCCGCCACGCACTCGCCCCTGTCCGCCGCACCCTTGCCGTGGGCGCGCATACTCGGGCTCTCGGCGGTTCCAAGTGCGCTTCTCCTGTCACTCACACGTTACTTGACGACGGACATCGCGTCGGTACCGCTTTTCTGGATCGTGCCGCTGACGCTGTACCTCGCCACGTTCATCCATGCATTTGCCCGCCACGAGATGATCCCGCAGCCGATCCTGGCGAGCCTGTTGCCGCGGGCACTCATCCTCCTCACGATCGTGTATCAGCTCGGGCCGAAGTATTTCGTGTTGGCATCCGTGGTCCACCTTCTCGCCTTCACCCTCGCCGCGCTCTACTGTCACGGCGCCCTTGCACGCCTTCGCCCGCCCGCCGCCGACCTGACAGGTTTCTACCTGCTGGTGTCCATCGGCGGACTCATTGGCGGGCTGCTGGTCGCGCTCGCGGCGCCCTTGGTGTTCGTCGACATCCATGAGTATCCCATCGCCATCGCCCTCGTCGCGGCTCTTCTGCCCCTGGGGCCCTTCGGCCTGCGCGGCATCCGTTTGCTGGTGGCGGCGGTGGGCCTTGTCGTCGTCGTTGCTGGACTCTCGGTCATTCATATCGGCTTCGCCGGCTTCGATGAGGATCTGCCGCTCGTGGTTGGCGGTGCGGTCGTGCTTGTCCTGATCTGCGCGCCGGCGCTGATGTTACTGCGTGCCCGGCCGGCCCTGCTCGGGTGTGCCCTGCTGACCGTCTTCCTGGGTCCGTCCATGATCGCGCGCGGCTTCGACTTGCAGGTCGCCCGCGCGCGCACCTTCTTCGGCGTTTACCGGGTCGTCGAACATGACGGGGTACGCTCCTTCTATCATGGGACCACGCTGCACGGCACGGAGTATCTCCGGGCCGACGGCTCCACCGAGAGCAGGACGACCTACTACGGGATCGGGACCCCGTATTCCGAGTTGCTCTCGGCGCTTACCCGCCGGCCGTCGCCTGTCGTGATTGGACTCGCGGGGCTCGGCACCGGATCGCTCGCGTGCTACGCGCGACCGGGTGACGAGGTACGCATCTACGAGATCGATCCTGTAGTGGTGCGCCTCGCCCGAACCTACTTCGCGGCACTCCGCACCTGCGCGCCGAATGCAGCCATCGCCATTGGCGACGCGCGACTTCTTCTCGATAGCGAGCGGCGAACCCTCGATTTCCTTGCCCTGGATACCTTCACCTCCGATGCGATCCCGGTCCACCTGCTCACACTGGAGGCGTTCCGGATCTACCGTCGCGTGCTTGCCCGGGACGGCATCCTCGCGGTCCACATCTCCAATCGGGTGCTCGATCTGGAGCCGGTGCTCGCGGCGCTGGCCGACCGCGTCGGACTGGTTGCGCGTATCAAGCGCTATTCGGCTCCGAAGCTGCCACCGCCGCGGCCGTCAGTGTCCTCCACCGTGGTGGTCCTGACCCGGGACGAAGACACGTTGCGGGCGCTTGATCTCGACGCGGGGTGGACTTCTCTCGGATCTCCCGACCGCGTCCGGGCCTGGACGGACGACTACACGAGCATCGTGCCCCTCATCCGCTGGTGGTAGCGTGGCCTTCGGGACTCGATTCGGTTTCCTCCGGGGGCGAGAAATCTATATTTTGATAATTAATGGTAGTAATTGGAACAATTATAAATTAAACAGTACGGTCAAGGAACTCAGAACATCATTGACCGCGAGAGAACGGATGAGGATGACGAAAGCTCGCGTACTGGTCGTCCGCGGCGACGATTCAGGTACCGAAGGTTTGGAGGAATGCCTGCGAGGTCTGGGTTACTACGTGTGCACGGTGGCCGCGTCCTCGACCCAGGCCATTGAAGGGGTGGAGGAAACAGCTCCCGATGTGGTCTTGATCGATGGCGACCTCGAAGCGGCCGAGAGGATCGGGAGCAGGGCCGCTCTTGCTCTGCGCGAGCGGGAAATCAGGCATGGGGAGACCAAGAGCCGGCTGGAGCGCGAGTTGGATGAGATGCGCGAAAGACTCCACATGATGGAGGTCGTCTTCAACAGCATGGACGAGGGCCTCATCGCCTCGAACAAGTCCGGGGAGCGGCTGATATTCAATGAAGGCGCGGTACGGATCGGAGGTGTGCGCGAACCCACCAACAACGTCGATGAATGGGCCGCTCTGCATGGTGTCTACCGGCTCGACAAGGAAACGCTCCTGCCGGTGGACGAGAATCCGCTGGTGCTCGCCGTGCGCGGTCAGGCGACGGACGGATGCGAGGTCTTCGTGCGCAACAAGGAGCAGCCGCAGGGCGTCTACGTCAGCGTCACGGGCCGGCCTCTGAAGGACACCTCGGACAGCCATAGAGGCGGGTTGGTCGTCTTCAGGGACATCACGGAACAGAAGGCGACGGAAATCCGCCTTCAACAGACCATAGGCGAGCTGAGGGAACAGAGCGAGCTGCTGCAAACCATCTTCGACAGTATCCGGGAAGGCATCATCGTCAGCGACGAAAGCGGGGAGTTTCTCTACGTCAACCCCGGCGCCAAGAAGATTCTCGACCAGGAGTACTTCGTCAGGCGCAAGGGCAAATGGTCGGAAAAACCAGCCGACGTCTATTACTATCCCGACCGCGTGACGCCCATCAAGAACGAGGACCTGCCGCTTCCCCGCGCCATCTTCAACGGCGAGTCCACCGACGACATGAACATCTTCGTACGGAGGCCGGACCACCCGAACGGCGGAATCTTCCTTTCGGTGAGCGCGCGGCCGCTTCTTGACGAAGTCGGCCAGATCAGAGGGGGCGTCATCATATTTCGCGACGTCACCCATGGGGTGCTTGCCGAGGAGGCACTGACGCGGGCATTCGCGCAAGGACGGTTGGAGGTAGTCGATACCATCCTGCACAACATCGGCAACGCCATCAACAGCGTAACCACGGGTGCCGAGACCCTCCACCGGAACCTCCTGGACGATCCGTTGGTGCGTCGCCTCCGCGCCCTCGCCGACGCCATTGGACCACACGCGGATGATTGGGTCGACTACATCGAGAACGATCCGCAAGGCCAGAAGGTGAGGCCGTTCATTGTCGCCCTCTCCGAAGACTTCATCAGGCACAACAGGCGGTTGATGGACACCGTGCAGCGCGTCAGAGACCGGGCGGAGCACATCGCCGACATCGTCCGTACCCAGAAGTCGCCCGACGGTTCAGGCGTGAGCTGGAAAGGCGTCGATCTCCGGAGTGCGCTCTCGGAGGCCGTCAACGTGATGCGGGATTCGCTCGACGACGGCGGAATCCGGGTCGACATCGACTGCGGGGCAGCGCCGACAGAGATCAGGACGCAGGAGAGTCAGTTTCATCAGATGATGGTCAACGTCGTCAAGAATTCGGCGCAAGCGATCCACGAGCTTGCGGCTTCGAAGCAACTGGCGGAAACGCCGCGCATTCGGATACGGGCGGGTGTCGACGGAGAGTTTCTCGATCTTGAAGTGAGCGACAACGGCATCGGATTCGGGGCCAGGGACAGCCGGATGTTCTTTGCCGCCGGCTACAGCACGAAGGCATCGGGCACCGGGCTCGGTCTCCATTCGGCCGCCAATTTCGTCGTTCGATCGGGGGGACGGATCGACCTTTCAAGCGACGGCGTAGGCAAGGGCGCGACCGCGCACATCAGGCTGCGACTCGCGTCCCTCGACCCGAGGCCCGCTGGGGTGGCGTCTGGTTCAGTGGCAACCGCGGGGAAATGACGGATGGATTTGGACGAATATGCCAACCGGCGCGTTCTGATCGTCGACGATCAGAGAGAGATCCACGACGACTTTCGAGAGATGTTGAGGCCGCAGCCTCCGGCGGCTCGGGCGAACAAGCTGGCGGCGGCGTTCATCACCGAGGAAGAGCCGCCCTTTTTGCCCGATTTCGATCTGCTGCACGCGAGGAGCGGGGAGGAGGCGTGCGACATCGTGCGGGCCGGAATGGAACGGGCCCGTCCCGTGGCCGTTGCCTACATCGACGTCCGAATGCCGCCGGGGATTGACGGTATCGAAACGATCCGTCGTGTGAGGGAGGTCGACCGGGACGTCGAGGTCGTCATCATGACCGCCTACACCGACAGGTCTCTGCCCGAGATCATCCAGAGTGTGGAGCCGCTTCACAAGGTTCTCTATATCCGAAAGCCCTTCGCGCGCGAAGAGATCCAGCAGATGACCCTGTCCCTGGTGGGCAAGTGGAACGTGGAGCAGGAGTTGGGGGGGGAACGGCGGCAACTCGCCGTAGGGCATCGAAGACTGTCAGCCGTGCTGGACGCTACCGGAGAGGCCATGGCCATGTACGACCTCAACGGGCGCCTTCTGTTCGCCAATCAGGGCTATGAAACGCTGGCCGACCTGACGGAAAGCGACTTGAAGAAGCTGTCGCCGGACGCGCTTGCCGAGCAGTTCCAGGAGCGCTTCCGGGAGCCGGATCTGTCGGACGTGAAGAGCAGGTTCTTGCTCAGGGACGGCGGCGACGTGGTTGAGGAAAGCGCCGCGGGCAGCCTGCCGGAACAGCGATTGTTCCATCGGACGGTCGCGCCGGTGCGTGACGGGGAGGGAGCGGTCATCGGCAGCCTCTACGTGTACCGGGACGTATCCAGGGAGGTGGAGGCGGAGCGGATGAAGGCAGAGGTGCTGCGCCTGCGCACGGAGATGGCGACCACCTACTCCTTTGACGGCATGGTGGGCGACAGCCCTCCGATGCAGCGGGTGTACGCGCTGATGAGGCAGGCCGCGGAAAGTGGCATTACAGTGATGATCCAGGGCGAGAGCGGGACCGGCAAGGAACTGGTGGCAAGCTCGTTTCATCTCAACAGCCCGCGGAGGAACGGACCGTTTCTGGCCATCAACTGCGCCGCCATTCCCGAGTCCCTGATTGAAAGCGAGTTGTTCGGTCACGAGAAGGGGGCTTTCACCGGGGCCACACGGCAGAGGCTCGGCGCTTTCGAGCGTGCCACGGGGGGAACCATCTTTCTTGACGAGATCGGCGACATGCGGCTGGCGATGCAGGCCAAGCTCTTGCGGGTGCTGCAGGAGCGGGAAATCCAACGTGTGGGCGGCGCCGCTACCATTCCCATCGACGCCAGGGTGATCGTGGCAACCAACAAGGATCTGAAGGCCTTGGTCAAGGCGCGGGAGTTCCGGGAAGACCTGTTCTATCGAATCGCCGCGTTCCCCATCGTGATTCCACCGCTCAGGCAGCATCCCACGGACATTCCCTTGCTGGCCAAGCACTTCCTGAACAAACACGCCGAACGCAGCGGGCGAGTCTTTGGCGGCATTTCCACGGCGGCGTTGCGCGCGCTTCTGCAATACGATTGGCCGGGCAACGTGCGTGAGCTCGACAACGCAATCGAGCGTGCGGTCCTGTTGGAGAAAACCGACGTGCTGCAAGTGGATAGCCTGCCGCCTCATTTCGTGACAACCCGCCTTGCCGCGGAGGATGGCTCCACCGCGGACCATCGCTCTACAAGCGTGTCGATCTTGCCGCTGCGGGACGTAGAGCGGAGGGCGTTGGCCGAAGCGCTCGAAGCCTCGGACAACAACGTCACGCGGGCGGCCCGGGCATTGGGCATCAACCGGGTAACCCTGCACCGGAAGCTGAAGAGGCACGGTCTTTTCTCAAGGGACTGAAACCCGATTGACGCAACCGGCGATGTTGCTGATTGTTACTAGATAACAAACTGCAACAGTTACACCCCTTCGCAGTTCCTTCCGACCAGCGTGAGTGCAACTCCGTAACTCCGCAACCTGCAAGGGTTTTCGTTTTGTGGAATATGTGGCATACTTCGTGCTTTATTACTGATAGGTCTATTTTAGTCCTTTAATAATCTAACAATCGTATGATAAAAAAGTTTCGTTTTCTTGCCGCCCCGCGGCGTTATTGGGTTGGGCGCCGGGCGGTGACCACCTTGGAGAGCGTGTTCTACCTCGGTTTCGTCGCGGTCATCGTGAGCGGCGTATTTGAAGTGGTGAGCACGTTGTTCATGAGCGACATTCTCGACCGCGCGGCCTACGCGGTGGCGAGGGACAACGCGTTGCGTGGCGAGCCGGCGGCGTCTGCGGAACAGTTGCTTGCGCGCGCCAAAGCCGCCGTCCGGGCCGAGGTGGGGGACAGGCTGGAACCGGATCTGCTCCGGATACAGGTCGCCGTCTATGACGACCCCTCGACGATGTTGGGCGATGAGTTGTCAGGGGGTGAGAACGCGGCCCTTGGTGGGGACGCGGGCAATATGGTGGTGGTACGCATGGGTTACATGCCGTCGACGCCGCTTGGCCGGATACAGCAGGCCCTCCTGTCCGATGGAGAGGGCTTCCGGGTGCTCGCAGTGGTCAGGAATGAACGTACGGTAGGGCTGACTCCGGGCCTGTGACGGCCCACCCGATCTCGACAAGTTGCCTTGTTCGTGTAGATGAATGCCTTCTTCGACAATATGACCGCGCGGCTCTCGACATGTCTCCTGTGCTGGATACGGGACAGGCGCGGTTCGGTCAGCATCGAGTTCGTCGTTGGCACAGTCGTCATCGTCACGACGACCCTGGCCGGCATGGATCTGTACCGGCTTGTGGATGCCCAATCGGCGGCGTTGCGCGCGGCCGTCACCATGGCGGACTACGTCTCGCAGGAGTCGGCTCCGAGCGGAGCGTTCATCGACGACTTGGCGAGATTTCTGTATCGCAACGAGATCGCCCTGCCCGCGCACGCCGCCTTCGTGATGTCGGCGGTCAGTCGCGCCCCGGTGACCGATGGGGAGGCCGATCCCCCGGCCTTGGTGCGGTGGACCCGGACCACCACCGTGGCCGAAGACCCGGATTCCCCTCCGTTGTCGTTGGGCCAGTCCTGCGGCCGGCTGGGCGAGTTGGAAGAAGGGCAGGCGGCGGTGCAGGCGGAACTGGAGATGGCCCCCGGGGAGATGGTCGTCGTGGTGGAGGTATGTGTCGAGCTCTTGCCCGAGGCGTTCGCGAGCGGCGGGTTCATTGCCGGCCACGTGTATCCGACGCGCTTCTACCAGCATCAGATCCTCCCCGTGCGCGGCGCGAACCTGCCCGTGGAGCCCGCGTGATGCATGGTCTCGCGGCGAAGGTGCCGGGCGGGCTTCGCCTTGCGTGGAGAGCCGCTGTCGGTTTCGCCCGAGACACGGCCGGTGCGGTCGGGGTGGCGTCGGTCTTGCTGACCGCGATGTGCCTCGCGGGCACCGCGTTCGTCAGCGATCACGTCGTGTTGCTCCATCAGCGTGATGTCCTGCAGGCGGCCGCCGGCGCCGCAAGCATTGCCACGACGCGGCAGATGGGCAAGCTTCCGGACGACCTGACCGTGGAGCAGTTGACCGCGCAGCTCGAGCCCATGGCCAGGCGCTACGTCCTGGCCAACCTTCCCGAGGAACGCCGCGAGTTGGCGAGACGCACGCTGGAGTTGGCCGTCACGCCCGACCGTGAGGCCGGCGTCGTCGGCGTCGATGCATCCGCGGACCTCGGCGGCGCGATCGTCGGCCGGCACATCTGGGGCTCGCTCATCGAGAAGACGAGCGTCGTGAGCGGCGGCGAGCGCGTGGTGGTCCCCGTCGACGTGGTGTTGGCCATCGACGTCACCGGTTCCATGAGGTCAAGCATCAATGCAGGGGGCGCCGCCTCCACCGAAACCCGGATGGACGTGGTCCGGGAGGCGGCGGAAACGCTGATCAAGGGGCTGTACGACCAAGGGGGGGAAACCGGGTATGTAGCCGTGGGGCTGGTCCCGTTCAACACCACCGTCAACATCGGCGCGGGTCGAACGGACTGGGTCCGCGATCTGGGCGAGGGACACAAGGTCATCCCCGAGAGGTTCGGCCCATGGCGCGGCTGCGTCGAACACCGCGCCATGGAGGGCGACCTCGACCTCTCGCTGGTGACGCCCGACGTGACACCGTTCACCTCATGGTTCTGGCCGAATTCGCTGGAATTCCGCAAGGCGGAACGCGACGCCATTGCCGCGGAGGTCGGCGAGACCGTTCGTGGCGACAACGACTGGCCTTCCGAAGAAGAGGGCACCGAGGAGACGGTGGAGGATCGTTCCAGGGAATATGGCAAGGGTCCCCACTACGGCTGTCCGTTGGACGAGATCGTTCCCCTGAACCACGGGCGTGCCGCGGTGGAGCAGGCGGTGGCGGCTTTGCGACCCTGGACCGGTGGCGGCACCATGACGCATCTCGGCGTGGTGTGGGGAAGGCGGCTCCTGGCCGCGGAATGGCGCACGTCGTGGGGCCTTGCGGCCGACCGGGCGGAGGCGGGCAGGCAGAGAGTTCTGGTGCTGCTGACGGACGGCGTCAACGATGCCTACGACAGCAGGCGCACCTATCCCGGCAACTACAAGCACGGTGACTATTGGCGTGCCGAGTATTCCTCGCATTACACGGGATACGGCCGGGCCGGGACCGGCACCGTCGCGGAAGGCTATCGGAGCGGGACCCGTCTCAGCGGTTTGACGAGCGACGCCGAGGACCGCAACACCCTCAATACCATCTTCCTGGATGCGTGCGATCTCGCGAAGGCGGACGGCATTACGGTGTTCACCGTTTCGGCCGTGCCGACGGGCCACCCCAAGGAGGCGGAACTGGCGCAAAGGCTCACCGACTGTGCCACATCCGCGGATCATGCGTTTGTCAGAAACAGCGAACCGGACACCATGAAGGCGGCTTTCCGCCAGATCGGCCGGATGGTGGCCGGATACCGGAGATCGAGCTGAGGCGCCTCCGGGTCTTGAAGTCTTGAAGACACGCGGACGCGGTTCGGCGGAAACCGGCGCCGCGCGGCGGTTTGGTTTTTCAAGTGGGCGCTCAAGTGGGCGCAATGATCGTCTTTCCCGTCAGGGAACCGAACAAAGGAGAAAAGAGAGATGAATGGAGTCAAGCGGTCCTTGGGAATGCTCGTTCGCTATCTTCGGGGCACGCGCGCCATCGCGGCCATGGAGTACGCGATCATCGTCGGGGTGGTCGTCGTCGGCGTGGGAACGGCGGTGGCCCTGTTCCAGGACGAGATCGTGGGAATCATCACCGATGTCACGGCGGACCTCAAGACTACTCGTACAGGTATCTCAAAGGATCACGAGTGATATCCACGTGCGTGCGGCGATGCGAGCGCGGCCCGGCCGCGGCGTGGGCATGGTGTGAGATGTTCCGGCGGAGTGTGTGAATGCCACGGGTGGAGAGTCTCCGGCGCGTCCTGAGCCGGCTGGGTGTCGCGTTCATCGTGGGCGCCGTGTTGGCCGCGGGCGGCCACGGCCAGGGCGCACGTGGAGACGTCCCGCTGACCCTTCACCTGGGCCAGAGCCGGATGCTCCGGCTCGACGCACCCGTGACGTCGGTGTTTGTCGCCGATCCGGCGACCGCCGACGTGCAGGTGGTGGCATCGCAGGTGCTGTTCGTGTTCGGCAAGGCGGTCGGGCGAACCTCGTTGGCCGCCCTGGGGAGCGACGGCGCCTTCGTGGCGCGCTGGACGGTCACCGTGACGCTGGACCTGGAGCCGGTCCGGTCGGCGCTGGCGGAGGAACCGGACTTCCGGGACCTCAAGGTCCGCCCGTGGCGCCAGGGAGTGGAGGTGAGCGGCGTGGTGGCGTCCGCGGAAGCCGCGGACCGGGCGCTGCAGTTGGTGAAGGCGGCCCTGCCGGAGAAGGAGACGTCGGTGGTCAACCGGCTCTCCGTGTCGAGCTCGCAGCAGGTGAATCTCGAGGTGCAGATCGCCGAGGTGCAGCGCACCGTGAGCGAGTCCCTCGGCATCAACTGGGAGGCCTTCAGCACCCGCGCCGACGGCTACTTCGGGTTCCGCGTGGGCCGCCTGATCGTGGGTGACGCACTCCAGGGGGCCGTTCTCCCCGAAGGGCAGGCGGCGACGTTGGGCGGCTCCGTGCAGGGCTCGGACACGTCGGTGCGGGGGTTGATCGACGCGCTCGCGACGGCGGGGCTCGCCACCGTGCTGGCCCGGCCCAACATGACCGCGGTCTCGGGCCAGACCGCGAGTTTTTTCTCCGGCGGTGAGTATCCGTTGCCCAGCGGGTTTCGGGACGGACAGGTCTCCTTCGAGTACAAGAAGTACGGCGTGCTGCTCGACTTCGTGCCGACGGTGATCGACAGTCGGCGGATCTCGCTGAGGGTGCGTCCGGAAGTGTCCCAGCGGGTGGGTACCGACTCGCTCCGAATACTAGACGCGGAGATACCGGTCATTGACGTGCGGCGCGCGGAGACCACCATCGAGGTGGGGGACGGCGAATCCATCGTCATCGCCGGGTTGTACCGCAACCAGAGCGATTCAACGGAGGCAGGGGTCCCCGCCCTCAAGGAGGTCCCGACGCTGGGGGCGCTGTTCGGCCAGCGGACGTCCCGTTGGAACTCCACCGAGCTCATCGTCGTGGTCACGGCGCGGCTCATCGCCTCCACGCGGGTGCGCGCGGAGAACAGGCAGAAGCGGAAGTCGGGCCTCCGCGTCAAGGGTTATCACTATTGAGCGGCCTGATACGGGAGGCGGTGCCATGGGCGCATGTCTACGAAAACGGCGCGGGGTGTTGGGGCTTGCCGCGACGGGATGGCTCGTGTTGTCGTTGTGGGGGTGTTCGCGGTCGGCCATCGACGCCGAGCGCGCGAACTTCGCGGCCGCCCCGGCGGCGGCGGCGCGGGCGGCCGTGGAGACGCGGCTCGCCCTCGACCGGAGCCGGGCCTACGGTGGTCTGAACGTCGCGGCGGGCGCGGAACCCCGGCCGGCGGGCTCCAGCGGAGCCTATTACGATTCCTACCAGCGGTGGAGCACGGACAAGGTGCGGGAGTTGCCGAAGAGCGTCACCACGACGGGCCAGTAACCCCGCGTACACCCATGAGCGAAGAGGAACAGAACATTTGCGCGTTCGCCGCCGACGCCGGCACCGAGCGCACCATGCGGGAGGCGCTCGACGGCCACCCGGAGGCGCGGGGGGACCGCGGCGACATGTCCGCGGCCATCAAGCAGCTCACCGGGGCGTCCTCGCCGCGGGTGGTGGTCGTCGATCTCGACGGCACCCGCTTCCCCGCCGGCAGCATTCACGAGTTGGCGGGCGTGTGCGAGTTCGGCACCTGCGTGATCGCCGTCGGCTCCAACGACACCGCTCGCCTCGCCCGGGAGTTGCTCACCACCGGAGTCCACGACTACCTGCCCAAGCCTCTCTCGATGCACGAGATCCGCGAGGCCGTGGTGCTGGCGCTGGAGGGCGACGGCGCGCAGCCGCGCCTGCACGCCGGCCGGGTGATCGCCTTTGCCGGCTGCGGCGGCGGCTGCGGCGCCACCACGCTGGCCGCGGTGACCGTGCAGGCGGCCGCGGCGCACGGCAGCTACGTGGCGGCGCTGGACCTGGCGCGAACGTTCGGCGCCCTGCCGTGGATGCTGGACGTGGAGCCTCCGGCCGGACTCGACGAGTTGTTCGACTTGGTCGTGCAGGGGAAGTCCGCGGCTTCTTCGGACATGGTGGGCTCCTTGGGCGCCGCGGCGGGCTCGAGGGTTTCCGTCTACGGCTACCGGACGGGCGAGGCGGTGCCGCCCGCGCCCGCTCCGGGCGCGATCCAATGGCTGACGGAACATCTCGCCAACCGCTCCCATCTGGTGGTGGTGGACGGAATGGCGGACGCCGATACGCGGTCCGCGGTGCTCGGCGAGGCGGATGAGCGGGTGCTGGTTTATGAGCCCACCCTGGCGAGCCTCAACCATGTGAGCCACAACCTCACGCTGCTCGGTCAAGGGCGGGACGTCGTGCTGGTGGAGAACCACACGCGCGCGCCCAAGAGCGCGCTCGCCCCCAGGCAGGTGCGCGAAGCGTTGGCCGGACGCGAGCCCGACCTGACCCTGCCGTTCGAGCCGAAGCTGCCCGGCGCGACGGATCGCGGCAAGCCCGATGAATCGCTCGGAAAGAAGTTCCGCAAGGGGCTCGACCTCCTGGTCCAGCGTCTCACGCGCCCGGCGGTTTCACTGGCCGAGGTGTCCGTCGCGGACCAGGTCAAGGGATGAGCATCGACTGTCTGGAGAAGCAGGGAGTGCCATGGCGTTGAGGTCCTTCGGGCGGCGCCCCAAAGCGGTGGAGCAGCCCGAACGCCGGGATCCCGCGGCCGCGTCGGCCCCCGTGGCGGGGGCGGCCCCAGCCCCCGCCCCCGCCCCCGCCCGTGTGCAGACCGGGGACGCGGTGATCGCCGACATCGCGGCGCGGGTGCATCCGGTCGTCGCCAAGGCGCTGGACATGTCGCAGGCGGCGAAATTGAGCCCGGACGCGCTCGCCGCGCAACTCCTGGCGTTCCTCGAGACCGACGAGGCCGGGGTCCCCGAGCTGACGCCTCTCGACCGGCGGCGGGTGGTGGCGTGTCTCATCAACGACATCAAGGGTCTGGGGCCGCTGGAGCCGCTGTTCCAGGACCCGAGTATCTCCGACATCCTGGTGAACGGTTTGCGCTCGGTCTACGTGGAGCGCCGCGGCAGGCTGGAGCCGGTGGAGGTCCGTTTCCGTGACGGTCAGCACCTGCTGCGTATCGCGCACCGCATCGCGGGATGGGTGGGACGGCGGGTGGACGAGGCGAGCCCGATGGTGGACCTGCGGCTCCCGGACGGCAGCCGCGTCAACATCATCATACCGCCGCTGGCCATCGACGGCACCAGCATCTCCATCCGGCGGTTCCTGATGACCGGCGGCACCCTCGATGACCTGGCTTCCAACGGGATGTTCTCGCCGCCCATGGCCGCGCTGCTCCGCGTCGCCGTCAAGGCGCGGCTCAACGTCCTCATCTCCGGCGGCACCGGGGCGGGCAAGACGACGCTGATGAACACCTTGTCCCGCGAGATCAGTCATCGGGAGCGGCTGGTGACCATCGAGGACGCGGCGGAGTTGCAGCTCCAGCAGCCCCACGTGGTGCGCCTGGAGACGCGCACCATGAGCGCCGAGGGCACGGGCGAGGTGACGATGCGTTCGCTCCTGATCAACGCCCTGCGAATGCGCCCCGATCGCGTCATCGTCGGCGAGGTGCGTGGCCCGGAGGCCATGGAGATGTTGCAGGCGATGAATACCGGCCACCCGGGTTCCATGTGCACGATCCACGCCAACACCCCGCGCGACGCGCTCACGCGGCTCGAGAACATGCTCTTGATGGGGGCGGTCAACATGCCGCTGTCCGCGATACGCCAGCAGGTGGCATCGTCCGTCGATCTGGTCGTGCAGGTAGCGCGGCTGCGATCCGGCCGCCGATGCGTGACCAGCATCACCGACGTGGTCGGGATGGAGGACGATATCGTCACCACCGAGGAGATGTGGCGTTTCACGCAGGAGGAAGAGTTCGAGGGCTCGGGCCGGCAGCCCTCATGGATGGAGGCGGTGGAGCGGGCAGGACTGCGGTCCGAGTTGCAGGCGGCGCTGCAGGTGGGTCAGAACGGCGCGGAGGCGCGGCGGTGAGTCCGTTGCTGACGGCGGTGGCCACGGGGGGCCTGTTGCTGGTGGTCGGGCTGGGCGTGGTCCTGTGGCTGACGTCCGCCCCGGCCGATGCGGACCTCGAGCGCAGGCTGCGCTCGGTGGCGGGGGTGCTCGCCACAGGCCCGGGGCTCGGTGCCGGCGAGGCGGATGGCAACGTCTTCCGCCGCCAGCGCGCTCAATCCCGGCTGTCTGATTGGATACAGCGACGATTCCCCATGCTCGAGGTGCGAAAGGCGTTCCCCAAGGCGGTGGCCCTGGGCTTCGTGGCGATGCTGGCGGTAGCCGTGGCGGCGCTTCTCTTGCAGCTCGGCGTGTATCTCCCGCTGTTGATGCCGGCCGGATGGGTGGCGGGAGGGTGGCTGTTCCTGGCGCTACGAAACTCGGCGATACGCACCCAGTTCGTCAAGCAGTTCCCCGAGGTGGTGGACCATGTGGTGCGTCTCACGCGGGCCGGTCTGCCGGCGGTGGAGGCCATCACGGCGGTCGCCGAGGAGGCGCAGGAGCCGGTGAAGGGAATCATCCGGCAGGTCTCCGACCACCTCGCCGGCGGCCTCGATCCGGAGGTGGTGTTGCGCGAGACGGCGACGCGGCTGCGCATACCGGAGTTCACGCTCTTCTCCGCGGCACTCTGCCTTCAGCGTACTACCGGTGGCGGCATCTCGGCGGCCCTCGGCAATCTGTCGGCGACCCTGCGCGCCCGTCTGGAAGTGGAGATGAAGGCGCACTCCTCGACCGCGCAAACGCGCATCACGCTGTGGGTGCTGTCCGCGGTTCCGGTCGTGGTTCTGGGCGCACAGAGCTTCACCAACCCGCAGGCGCTGGAGATCCTGCTCGAGACCGAGTCGGGTGGGTCGCTGTTGCGCTGGGGCGTGGGGCTCATCGTCGCCGGGCTGTCCATCGCGCGCGGCCTTGCCGCCCGGTTTGCGCGATGACTTGGTTGCCCTGGATCGTGGTTCTTGCCGGCGTCGCGGCGTTGGTCGGGGTGGCGGTCGGCGTCCATGCCCTGTTCCGTGAGAGCCGACGGGCGCTGGTCCTCGACCGGCGCCTGCAGGCCGTGCGCGCCCGCGCACGGTCGACGCTCGGGGAGACGGCACGGCGCTCGGGAGACGCCGCGGACACGCTATCGTACCTGTCCCTGGTGTTTTCCAGTGTGCTCCGCGTCGCGGCCATGCTGGTGCCGGTGGGGGCGTCCGAACGCGCCAAGCTCGGTGCGCTGGTCGCGCAGGCCGGCTTTCAGCAGCGCGATGCGCTGGCGGTATTCCTGTCCCTCAAGATGCTGCTGGCGCTGGTGGCCGGCGTGTTCGCCGGATTCCTCGCGTCCGGTGTGGAAAAGTACGGTGAATACCTCGTCTTTGTCGTCTTCGCCGGTCTGGCCGGGGCGGTGTTCGGCGGGGTGCTGCCCGAGATGGCCCTGCGGCGCCTGAGTGGGCGCCGGCTGAACCGGATGTCCCGTGCGCTTCCGGACGCCCTCGACCTCATGGTGTTGTGCGTCGCCGCCGGATACACGTTCGAGCGAGCGCTGGCCATGGTCGCCCAGGAACTCAAGCCTCTCGCGCCCGAGCTTGCCGCGGAGTTGGCGTCCGTCGAGTCGGAGTTGCGCGTGGGGGCCGACCGCCGCCAGGTGCTGCAGGACCTCTATACGCGCACCGAGGCCGAAGGCCTGCGGGATTTCGCCATGACGGTCATTCAGGGAGAGCGCTACGGCACGCCCATGGGCCAATCGCTGCAGAACATCGCCCAGAACGAACGCACGCAACGAGCGGCCCGGATCGAGGCACAGGCCGGACGGCTGCCGGTGATCATGAGCCTTCCGATGCTGCTGCTCGTGGTTCCGGGAATCCTCCTCCTGATGGGAGGGCCGGCCTTCATGATGGCGGTGCAGGCGATCCAGGGGCTAGGCGGCAACTGAGGCCGTACCAGCAACCTGCCGCTACTCCTTCAGAAACACTTCCTGGCGTTCGCCGCCTCGGAAGATCTGTACCCGCACCCGATTCGACACTTCCTTTGCCGGCGCGGGTGTGACGGCGCTCACCGGCGGAGGCGCGGGCGGGCTTTCCTCGACCTCGTTCGACGGCAGCGGCAACAGGTGTTCGAAGGCGACGGGCGTCCGGTCTTCCAGTCGCCCTCCGTCCGTGAGCGAGCGCATGGCGAGGGAGATATTCCCCTTGGACGTGGCCAGGATCAGGCGCTCAGCCTCCGCGGGCAACACCTCGAGGGTGACGGTGCTGACCCCGTTCCGCGAGCTGTTGCCCGCCGGTTTCTGAGCCCCCGCACTGCTCTCCACCTGACGGTTCACGGCCACGACGCGGACGTCCTCGAGAATCGTGCCGGTGAAGGTGTTCTCCTTGCCGGCCCCTTCCTCGGCGACCTTCAGGGTCAGGATCACGTCGACCCGGTCACCGGGATAGATCAGCCCGGCCTGGCTGGTGGCCCGGTTGAGCAAGATGGTGACGGCGCGGTGGTTGGGCTTGAGGGCGGCGGCCAGGAAGCCATACTGTCCGGGGCGCACGATGGCGGACCAGGACAACGGCGTGGTCTTGTACATGGCCCGGCGCACCACCGCCCCGATCACGTCGGCCGTCTGGGTCTTGCCCCTGAGCATGTGGATCGACTGGACGGCGCCGTTCTTGAGCGGAGCCCAGACGACGTCGCTGGCGGTGATCAGGTTCCCGACCTCCAGGTCCTTGGCGGCGGTGAGGACCACCGGCAGGGGCTTGAGCGGTGGTGGTGGCGGTGTCCGGGGTCTGGCGGCGGTCTTCGGCTCGGGGGCGGGCCGGAAATACCACCAGGCGCCGCCGACGATGGCGGCCAGCGGGACCACGCCCACGAGCAGGACGATGAGCACAAGGCGAGCTCTCTGCATCACGTATCCTTACTGGCTCCCGGCCGCGCCCAAGGCGCGCAGTCCAAGGAGCGCGATGGCCGGCGGCGCGATGGCGACCGCGAAAGGGAGATTGTCGCGCAACCGGCGGGTGGCGTCGAACGGCAACAGTGCGAAGAGGCCGAGGCCCACGCCGAGGAGGCCCACCCCGAGCAGGAAGCTGCCGACCCCGGCCGGCCCGATCCACAACCCCGCCGCCGCCAGGAGCTTGCCGTCTCCGGCCCCGAGTGCTCCGATGAGGAACAATCCGAAGCCCAGGGCCAGCAGCAGCGCAGCGGTCAAGGCGTCGGCCCAGAGCGGCGTCGCACCCCTTTGACCCACGACCGCGGCATGGACCGCGAACAGTCCCAACAGGGCCACGGGAATCGCATTCGGGATCTCCCGGCGGACGACGTCAAAGATCACCGCCGCCGCCAACAGCATGCAACAGGCCAGCACCAGCAACAGTTCAGGCATCAAACACCTTGCTTCCACCGCCGTTCATTTCCCCGGTGGCACGAAGCAGTCCCTGCCACGGGCCTTGAGAAGTCCGCACAACCGCCTGGCGGCGGCCCGGTCCGGGAAGGGTCCAACGCGAAGGCCGTAGAACACGCCCTTCTTCGGCACGTCGGCCTTCACCACGCGCGGGGTCAAGGAGTCCAGCAAGTCCTTCTCCATCGCGACGAGCCGGCCCCACCCGGCCAGAGCCCCGGCGTGCGAACGCGCGGAGTAGATCTGTACCGAAGCCCCCGCCGCGCCCGGCGCCTGCTTCCCCGCCGATTGTTTGGCGGCGCGCGCGTTCGCGCGTTCGCCGCTGTGCTTGCCGGCGATTTCGGGCGAGCCCGGCCTTTCCGCCGCCTTTCCGCCGGGCCATTTCCCCGCCGGGACGAAGCAGTCGCGGCCGCGGCGTTTCAGCAGGCGGCACAAGCGCCGGGCTGCTGCCTTGTCCGCCAAGGGACCCGCGCGAAGTCGGTAGAACACGCCTCTTTTCGCAACGTCCGCCTTCACCACGCGCGGCGTCAGCGCACCGAGCAGGTCCTTTTCCGCCGCTGCGAGCTGCTTCCAGGCGGCCAGCGCCCCCTTGCGCGAGCGGGCGGCGTAAAGCTGCACCTTGGCGCCGGAAGCAACCGCCGCGCCGGTTTCCCTTTCGTCGAGCAAACGCGCCAAGGCTTCGCCGTCTCCTTCGAGCCAATGGGAAGCGGGGAACTTGGAGTAGAGCTGCCGTGCCTCCCGTGCCGCGCCCGATTGGGCAAGCGCGCGCACCAGATTCGCGGTGATCTTCGGATGCGACGACGACAATCGGACCGCCTTCTCGTAGTGCGTCCGGGCCTGCGCGTGATCGCCATCGAGCGCGGCCACCACGCCTAGGCCGTTGGCCACCCAGGCCTCGGCGGCGGTGCCCTTGGCGACCTTCGAAGCTGCCACGAAACGGCTCTTCGCGGCCGCGGGGTCTCCCATTCCAAGACTCGCTCGGCCCGCCCCCAACAGGGCCTCGGCCTTGACGGCGGGCGTCGCGGATCTCTCGTCGGCTTCGCCGAAAAGTCGCTCGGCGAGGGTGAAGTCTCCCTCCCCCAACGCTAGGTAGGCGAGTCCCAGACGGGGTTCCGGCGCGCTCGGGTAGTGGCGCGCGAGTTGCGTGTAGAGTCGCTCCGCGGCCTGGGTCTGGCCGGCGTCCGCCGACGCCGCGGCCACGTTCAGACTGCTCTTCAACTGCCGTTGCTCCGCCGGTCCGAGCGGTTCCCCTTCCACCGGGAGCCCGGTGCATGCGCCGACTGACAACGTGAGCCCTGCCGTCAGGGTCGCCAGTCGCGCAGTCGCGGAGAACTTCTTGATCACGGACATTCTGGTCATCCCTGAACGTCCATTGGGTCAGGTCCGGGGTGACGCAACGGAGCCGACGGCGAAAAAGACCAGCAAATTGTGCCGGGAATTTGCGGGACACCAGCGTAGGGTCATCCGGCAGACTCCCGGATACGAGTGATGTGGCGTCGAATCACTCCGGTGGCCTTGGCTGCGTCTGGGCGGTCCTCAGTTGGCGTACACGGTCCGCCATCATGCTGATCATGTTGCGGATGCGATCGAGGGCGGCCGCGAGTTCGGCGAACTCGCCCTTCCATGACACGGCGATCGGGTCGCCGATGTGGCCCTGCTCCATGCGCTGCACGGTTTGGATCAGCGTGCGTACGGGGTCCAGCACCCACTTGCCGAACAGCCAGCACAGCACGACCGAAGAGAGCAGCAACGCCCCCCACAGCGCCACGGCGAGCCACAGGACATCGCGTCCCCGATTCTGTTGGTCTTGCCATCCTGTCCCGCCGAGTTCCGGCAAGACGGTGCGATCACTCAGATTCGGTGCCTCCACGATGATCATCCAGTCGAAGCCGGAGAAGTTCTCGATGACTGACGTGTAAAAGCCCGTACTCGCTGAACGCGCGAACCCTATCAGAGAACTGGGGAACGGGTCGTCCTGGCGATTCTGCGAGTCCCTGCGCGTGGCGATGAATGCGCCGCTTCGATCGCCCTCATAGGAACGGTTCAAGTGTGCGAGGGACGCATCCGTGCGCAGGCTGATCTCCGGCTGCATGATGCGCCCGCGGGCGTGGGCGGAGCGCGTCTCCGCGATCAAGGACCCGTTGCGAGTCACGACCAGGAACTGGGTCCGCACCCCTTCCGAGCCTTGGGAAGTTCGCGCCCCGCGATCCGCCGAGGAGGCGCGGCCATCCTGCGCCGGGTCCAGGACTTGGGTGTGCAATAGCTGGCCGGGCGCGGAAAGGCGGCGCGCGAGACGGTCGGCAGACAACTGGACGAAGCGCACCGGCAGGACCGCCTTCATCACCCCGATCGCGTTCCCCGTGCCCTTGTCATGAATGCGCACCGAAAGGTCCACCGACCACACGTTGGCGGAGGGGTCGAACTCGATATCCCCTACGTGAAATCCGGATGACCACGCCTGCTGCCACCAAGTCTCGTCGGACTGCACGAAATCCGAGGTCGGGTTCGTCAACGCCACGTTGAAGCCCTGCTCGTCGGTGAAAAAGACCTCGGCGAAATGGGGAGACATCCTGACCTGTTCGGTCAGGTATGCGCGTGCCGCCGGGGCCAGTCCCAGGGTTTTCCTGACCCGGAACCTGCTCTCGATCTGCGGAATCGCAAGGTCGTCGAACCCCTGTTTTTCGTGGGCGGCCCGCACCTCGTGCACCGACTCTATCACCACCGGGGACGTTGCCCAGGTCTGCACCTGGGTGATGCGATCGAGCAGGAACCCGTCGATCGACGCGGCCAGGTCCGTAGCGGCCTCCGTGAGCTTTTGCGCGTCGCCGCGCAACGCAAGCGACTCAAGAGCGGCGGCCGGCCGGCTATCCACTCGCAGCCACAGCCAGTACGCTCCCCACCCGGTCACGGCCAGCAGTGGAATCCACACGAGGAGAAACACGGCCAACCCGAAACGAATACCAAGGGACTGAGTCATTGATGGTCCTCTTCCTTCTGCTCCGGCTGTCGGGCCGCCGCGCCGTCCTCATCGCCGGCTTCGTGACCCTGGTCACGGATCCCCAAGGAAGCTTCATGAAACTTCCGCGCCTCGTCGGCGTCACCCCGGAAATCGTGGATCTTCGCGATGTTGCCCAGGGTGGCCGCCTCACCGGCGCGGTCGCCCAACTCGCGGTAAAGCGAGAGAGCGCTGTCGAAGTACGTGAGGGCGCGCGTGAGCTGCTCCTGGGCCATGTAGGCAACTCCCATCTCGCCCTGCACCAGCGCGGCGCCGTGCTTGTCCCCGGTCTTCAGGCAAATCCGGATCGCCCCTTCGAAGTGTCTGATGGCCATGTCGTGCAGGCCCAGGTCGTTCAAGGCCGAGCCAAGCTCCGCGAGTGCGCGGACGTGCGCGATGTCGTCGCCGGAATCCTTCAGCAGCCGGACCGAATCGGCAAGGTGCAAACGCGCCTTGTCCTTCTGGTCGAGACCCCGGTAGAGCCGGCCGGCGCGCAAGTGCAACCGTGAGAGCCAGCGGGCGTCCCCTTCCGGTCCAAGGCAGTCCATGGCGGTCTCGTACGCCGCGACCGCCTGGGCGGCGTCTCCCTGAAGACGGCAGAAGTCGCCGAGGTTGGATGACGCCGCCGCCCGAATGGAATCGTCTCCACCGGTTTCGCGAAGGGCCTCCCGGCTGTAGACGATGGCCGGACCGAGTTTCCCGCGCGCCAGGCTTGTGACGGCCAGCGCGTTCAGGACGGCGCCGAACTGGTCGCTCCGCGGCAACGCCTCCTTGAGGTGGCTCTCGGCTTCCACGTGAAGGCCCAAGACGTTCTCGACGATGGCCAGCCGAAGGTAGTCATTCGCACCGACCGACTCGCCCGCGGCCAGCCGTCGGTCCAGGTCGTTCGCCGCCCCGGTCACGGCCGCGTCGACCCACTCCGGCAACGGGGCCTCGGCAGTATCGACCAGCAGCAGTTCGCCGGGACAGACCCGGGCCACAATGGCGCGAATCAACTCGCCCGGTGAACCGTCGGGAAGCGTCGGCGCGGGCGAGCCGGCTGGTGCAGCGGCAGGCTCCCGGTCCGGCTCTTCGCGATTCCCCGACCGGCCTTCCCCCGAACGTTGTTCTGCTTCGGCGTGTGTCTGCGCTACTCCGGCGAGGGGAAGGGCGGCTGATCCCTCCGGCGGGGAGGCCGGCACGCTCGGGCGCGCCGGTTCGCTGTCTTCTTCCGGCTCCCGGGAGCTCGGGTCCGGAACGGGCGCGGGATAACCCGTTCCTCTGTAGAGACGGAGCGTGGCGGGAGCGCGCTCGTCGGCCGCCTCCCCGGGATCGGGTGCTTGCTCGGCCAGGTTCTCGGGCCAGGAGTGGCCCCACCGCCAGGACGGAGCGTCGACGGGATCACTCAGAAGCGTGGGCGCTTCTTCCGGTGGGGAGGCCGGCGCCGACAGGTGCGCCGGTTCACCGTCTTCTTCCGGCTCGCGCGACCTTGGGTCGGGGACGGGCGCGGGAGAACCGGTCCCCCTGAAGAGAAGCGGCGCGGCAGGGGTGGGGTCGTCGTCCGCCTCCCCCGCATCGGATTGTGGTCCCGCCGGGTCCTGGGGCCAGGAATGGCCGTGCCCCCAGGGCGAAGCGTCGGTGGGATCGCTTGCCTCCCCCTGTGAGGCAGAAAGGGTCGACGGTTCCTCCGCCGGGGCGGCCGGCACGGACAGGGCTACCGGTTCACGGCCGGCTTCGGGTTTCCCGGACCTTGGGTCGGGAACGGGCGAGGTGTCTCCCGTGCCCCTGTACAGCAGGGGGGCTCCGCCGGAGAAGGCGCCGGCCGCCTCCTCGGGATCGGATGCTTGCTCGGCCACGTTCTCGGGCCGGGCACGCGGCCACCATGGAGAGGCATCGGCGGGACTCTCGTCCCCGGCTCGTCCGGGGGGAGCGGCGGCCGGTTCCTCCTTGGCCGGAAGAACGGCCGATGGTTCCTCCGACGGCGCGGCGGACGCTGCCGTGTCGGCCCTCCCACCGGCTCCTTTCGCTGCCGAGGACCCTCGCTCGGGAGCGGGCGGACGGGGCACGGGCGGTTCGGAGATGGGCTCGCGGTACCTGGCATCGCTGGACGCATAGTCGGACTTCGGAGGCATGTTGGAGGTTGCCTCTTCGCTTCCGGGCCTGGCCTCGATCCCAACGAGGCGCCTCGGATCGTCCTCCCACCACGAGCCAGGGCCGAGACCCATCTCGGCCGGTGTTTCCCGTTGGGCCGGAGGAACGGCCGGGGGAGACTGCGGACTCGTGGCTGCCACGGCCCGGTGCGCCGGCTCATCGTGGCGGTCCGGCGCGTGAGACCCTGGCGCGTGAGTGGGCTCGTCGTACCTTACCCCTCTGTACAGATACCCCCCACGCGAGGACACGCCGGGTGCGGCGGGGGGCGCCTTGCCGGCATCGGGCTCTGCCTCCGGGGTCTCCGGGGGCGTCGGGTCGTCATCCCACCACGGGGCGCCGATGACTTCCCGGTCCGGGGTATTCCGGGAATCCGGCGCCTCTCGTACTCCCACGCGAGCCGGACGGCCCTGGTCGCGACGGCTTTGGTCGCGCTTCTCTTCCGCGCCGCTGTTCGCGTTCGGATCGAGTCCGGCTCTTCGCTCTCTGTGTTCCATGTACCCTCTCCCTGGAGCACCCGAAGTGTCGGCCGAAGACACGTCCCGACGGACTTCCGCCCTGCCACAGACCTCCGGCGCCGGCCCGCCCGCAAGGACGGGGCTACGAGACGCTGACGGATGTCTGCGCCAAAAAGAATACATCTATATCAAATTATCCTTAAAGATCAAGTTTCCCTTTAAGAACAATATAGCGCTTTTAATTTCCAACAAGAAATGCTTATCCATTATGTCGTGAGCACGCGGAACAGGGTGAACTTCGGGCTTTCGAGCCGTGAGCGACGTCAAGGGCGAGACGGGAGGGTGATAGTCCGTTTCCGATCTCGCTCGTCTTCTATCCCATCGTGGGGCACTGGATCCGGGGTGGTGGATGGCTCGCGGCTCGCGGGATGGTGGACTTCGCCGGCGCCACCGTAGTGCACTCCACCGGTGGCTGGCTCGCCCTGGCGGGTGTGATCGTGCTGGGCCAGAGATGGCCGGTCTGGACGCCGCCGAACATGACAACGGCGCCTACCCGGAATTCGGGCTAGCGAAACTGGCGCGGTCATCGAGAGGGTAAGAAGGGAGTAGTGATCCATGAAATACTTGCCGACCAGATGGAGTCTTCTCCGCCTCGCGGCCGCTGTTTTCGTCGCGGGTGTGGCCGCCTGTGACAGCAAGCCCCCGCCAGAGCAACCGAAACAATCGACGGGGATTTCCCCGAGGGTCATGGCCGACGCGCTGTTCGCGGTTTTGTCGTCGGACCGTACCGTCTATGCGAACGAGGTGGTCTATCGCCTGCAGGACGTGGATGAGGTGCTCAAGGCCAGCGAGCACTGGGAGCGGGACAAGGTGTTGCCGTTGCCGGCTCAGATGTTCAAAATGGGAGCGGGACTGGCGGCCAAGACGACCGATGCGTTCGACTACGCGTTGTTGTCCAAGTGGCCCATCAACAAGAACAGCAAGCCGAGAACCGAGGTCGAACGCACCGGGCTGGACCGTGTCGCCGAGAATGCGTCAAGGCCCTTTTATGGCGGAGAGACCCGCGACGGTCGGGAGTATCTCATCGCGGTGTATGCCGACGTCGCCGTATCGCCCTCGTGCGTGACGTGCCACAACGCCCACAAGAACAGCCCGCGGACGGACTTCAAGCTCGGCGACGTCATGGGCGGCATCGTGGTCCGTATCCCGCTGCCCTGAATTCCACGCCGGCCGAAGGCGCTTCGAGAGCAGCGCGGGCGCGCCATTTTCCTCTGCTCGAAACCGCCGCCGCCAATCTCGACCGGGAACGGGAACGGCCGTCAGCCTTGCGCCGCGCGGGCCTTCTCGGCTTCGATGACGACGTCGGTGAGGTATTCTTCCTGCTCCACGATGGTGTAGAAGGCGAGCGAGCCGTCGTCCTTCACGGGCCGGCCGCCGAAGAAGTGGAAGGCGTGGCCGTCCCAGTCGTAGAACTCGTCGCCGCGCTCGAAGATGGCCTTCCAGCGGTAGCCCACCGGACTGCGGTGCAGGCCGGTGCGCGCGGGCAGCGCGTCCTCCTGCTCCAGGGTGAGGGTGTCGTCCTCCTTGGCCATGGCTTCTTCGGGCAGGGTCTCCCACATGCGCCGGTAGTTGGGCATGAACTCGTCGGCCCGCACGGTCAGCGCCGTATGCATGTCCCACCACGGTCCGTGTCCGGCCACGCGCTCGTCCACCTGGTCCGCGAGCTTGTAGATGAGCCGGCCGCCCGCTTGCAGCCGCAGCACCAGGTTGCCCTCGGCCACGTTGGGGTTCACTTCCGGTTCCAGGGCGCAATACTTGCCGAAGAAGTCGGCGGTGCGGCCCAGGTCCCGGGAACCGTACACGGCGTGGCTGATGCGCCCGACGCCCTCGGTGGTGCAGATCTCCATGGCGCCCTCGGGCATGTGCTCCGGCGCCCAGAACTCGAACTGGTTGCCGTCGGGATCGGCGAAGTAGATCACCGTGCCCTCGTCGCCGCCGTCCGCCGTCCGTACCGGGTCGGTATGGGGGATGTCGTGGCGGTCGAGCCGTTTGAGATGCCGGTCGACGTCCTCGGCGCGGATGTAGAAGCCGCACCGCGGCAACTCCTCGCCCAGGGGCTTGGTCTCCGGGTAGACCTCGGGCTGGAGGAACGCGCCGATGCGGCACGACTCGCCTTCCCACCACAGGAAGCACATGATCGGCACATCCTTCTGTCGCGCCTTGGTGGTGATGCCGTTGATGGGCCGGCGGGTGATGCCGGTGGCGTTCACCGCCCAGTCCACCCAGTTCACCATGTCGTTGGTGCCGACGATGAAGTGATCGATCCAATGCACGACGCCGCGCGGTTCCTGTGTGGTCATTGCTTGCCTCCCTTCGGCTGCCAGCCCGAGTGTTCCTCGGCTTGCGGGCCATGAGACGCCGATACCAAAGCGGGTTACCGGTGTCAACGGCGCACGGGCCTTGTCCCGGTTCATTCGTCGAGGGACTTCATGTAGTCGATGACGTTACGCCGGTCCTTTTCCTTGAAGTACTTCATCGTCATGCGCGACTTGACCTTGGGGTCCTTGAGAAAGCCCCGGAGAAACTTCTTGGGGTTCCTGAGGTACTGGGACAGGGTCTCGTCGCTCCAGACCAGGCCTTCCTTGCCCGCGCGCACGTAGGCAGCCGAGTATCGGAATCCTTCGGCCGTTCCCGCGGGCCGGCCCAGGACTTTGTGGAGCGTGGGTCCGGTCTTGTGTTTGCCCGCCACGTCGGTATGGCACACGAGACACCGCTTGAAGACCTTCTTGCCGGCCGCCAGGTCCGGCTCGGCCAAGGCCGTGTTCGCACCCAAAGCCGCCCATGTCATAAGTGCCGACAACAGGAGAATGCCTGGTGCCATCGTGAAGCCTCCCGTGCTCATGGTGTATGGGTTGCCGGCCACCGGTCGGTGTGGCCCTTCCTCCTACAATTTAGGTACTGCCGGCGGGAATTGAAAGAGAACGACGGACCCGCGGGAGCGTCTTCCTTGTTGTTTCGGTGCCGCTGCCGGTGGTAGGATGATGTTGTCGGATACCTGCCCTGGTGCCGGTTTCGAGGCGCCCGGCACGGTTGGCTCGACTCGGTTGAAGAAGGTCTCTTGCAACAGGGGGCTCGGCAGGTGGTGCTTACGAGAATGACCTTCGCGTTGGTCCTGGCGACCTTGCTGTGTTCGGCCGCCGTGGTGAACGCGGCCGCCGAGGGCGGAAAGGACGTCGCGGCGGCCCGGGGCGAACTGGGCAAGCGGCTGTTCTACGACGAGCGGCTGTCCGGCGACGTCAATTTCGCCTGCGCGACCTGCCACCAACCGGACAAGGCGTTCAGCGACGGCAAGCCCCTGTCCGCCGCCTACACGGGCGCCGCCCACTTCCGCAACACTCCCACCCTCGCCAATGTCGGCGGCCGCGCCGCGTGGATGCACGACGGCCGCCTGGGCACGAACCTCAACGACGTCATTCGCGAGATGATCACCGAGACCTACCTCATGAACATGGACATGAGGCTCATGCAGGAACGTCTCAAGCAGGATCCGGTCTATGTGAAGATGTTCCGCGCCGCCGGGCTGGGCGAGCCGTCCAACGGCGGCGCGCGCAGGGCCCTGGCCGTGTTCCTGGGCACTCTCGTCTCGCACGGCGCGCCGGTGGACACGGGTACGCTCTCGGCGGCTGCCCGGCGGGGACAGGCGCTGTTCCAGGGCCGGGCGGGCTGCGCCGCGTGTCACTCGGGGGCACGATACACCGACGACAAGCCGCACAACACGGGCGTCCCGGACAATCCGGAGATATGGGCCGATCCGCGACGGCACTCGGCCTTCGTGACCTACGCCAAGTTCATGGGGATCGAGAACTACATGAGCCTGCGCGAGGATCCCGGCGCGTACGTGCGCACGCACCGGCCGGAGGACCGCCGCGGCTTCCTCACCCCGACCCTGCGCGAGCTTGAGTGGACGGCCCCCTACATGCACAACGGCGTGTTCCAGTCGCTGGAGGAGGTCGTGGACTTCTACGACGCGGGCGGCGGCGACGACCCGCTCAAGGACCGGCGGCTCAAGCCCCTGGGGCTGACGGCGGACGAGAAGGCCGATCTTGTGGCTTTTCTCCGGGCGCTGAGCGGCCGGACGTTCAATACCGACGAATTCGTCTGGCGCGTGGACGACTACGATTACGAGCCGGTTCGAGACTGGCGCAAGGCACCCAACTAGTGTTGCGTCTCAAGCGCAACACTAGATGCGGCGCCGCGGATGGTCATGCCGGCGAACCGTCCCGGACATTGGGGGAGACGGCGGTGAACGTGATTCTCGTGATCCTGATGGCGGCGATGCTGGCCGTAGCGGCGCCGGCGGGCGCCGTGCGGCCGCCCGGGTTGGAGCCCCTGGGTCCGCCGCCGGTCCCGGCGGACAACCCGATGTCGGCGGAGAAGGTCGAGCTTGGCAAGCTGCTGTTCTTCGATCCCATCCTCTCGGGCAACTACGCCATGCCGTGCGCCGTCTGCCACTTCCCCGAGGCGGGCTGGTCGGTGCCGGAAGCCGTGAGCACGGGCTATCCCGGCACCATACACTGGCGCAACAGCCAGACCATCATCAACGCGGCCTACTACGGCAAGCTCTTCTGGGCCGGGTCCTCCAAATCGCTGGAGTCCCAGGCGCGCTCCGCCGCCAGGGGCGCGGTGGCGGGGAACGGCGAGGACGACATGATGGAGGCGCGGCTCGCCTTCGTGCCCGAGTACCGCCGCCGCTTCAAGGAAGTCTTCGGCGACGACTGGCCCAACATCCGCCACGCGTACATGGCCATCGCCGCGTTCCAGCGTACGCTGGTCCAGACGGCCACGCCCTTCGACCGCTACATGCGCGGCGACGATGCCGCGTTGAACGCGCCGCAAAAGCGGGGCCTCGCGCTGTTCGCCGGCAAGGCCAACTGCATCGCCTGTCACCACGGGTCGCTGCTGACGGACGAGAAGTACCACAACGTGGGCGTACCCCCCTACAAAGGCTGGGAAGACGACGCGGTGGCGCAGATCACCTTCCGCTTCGAGCTCTACGCCAAGGGCGTCACCGAGGCCATGTACCGCAAGACCAAGGACGACCCGGGTCTCTATTTCCGGACCAAGGAGAAGAAGCACCTGGGCAAGTTCCGCACCCCGAGCCTTCGCTACACCCGGTACACGGCTCCCTACATGCACAACGGCATGCTGGAGACGCTGCGCGACGTGGTCGAGTTCTACAACGGAGGTGGCGGCGAGAACGAGTTCGCCGCCACCAAGAGTCCGTTGATCCGACCCCTGGGCCTCACCGACGCGGAGAAAGACGATCTGGTGGCCTTCCTGGAGAGCCTTTCGGGCGAGGAGATCCTGATGGAGACACCGGACATCCCGGTGATGGAGCCGCTCCCGCCGCCGGGCGGGACGGGCTCATAATGTGCGGAAGGTGAAGTCGCGCCGATCCCGGAGGTCAGCACCATGACGATATCCTGCCGAAAACCCGCCGAAACCTCGGGCGACCCGGAGAGACACGACTCCACGCCCTGCCTCGTGAGCCGGCGCAGCTTTCTCCTGTGGAGCGGTATCACCACCGCGGTGATCATGGTCGGTATCCCCGGGCGTCCCGAGGCGCAAACGCCGGCGGTGGTGTCCACCTATCCGCGAAAGCTCATCGGCAAGCTGTCGTCCCTGGAGCTGGATGAGCCTGTCGATTTCGAGTATCCGGACGAGGGTGACTACGCGGAGTCGATCCTGGTGAAGCTGGGCACCCCGGCGGGCGGCGGCATCGGCCCCCGCCGCGACGTGGTGGCGTTCAACTACACCTGCACCCACCAGGGCGGCCCGCTCCAGGGGACGTATCGGGGCGGAGACAAGGCATTGGGGCCGTGCCCGCTGCACCTCACCACCTTCGACCTGACGCGCCACGGCATCTTCATTTCGGGCCAGGCATATCAATCGCTGCCACAGGTGCTGCTGGAGCTCGATGGCGACGACATCTACGCGGTCGGCATGTTCGGCCTGATCTACGGCCGGTCCGACAATCTCCAGTCGTGAGGATTCGCTGTCATGGCTACGCCGTATCACATTCCTGAACAGAACGTGCCGCTGCCGCCGCCGGACGCCGAAGTCATCTCCACGGCGTGCGACTACTGCGTGGTGGCGTGCGGTTACAAGGTGTACCGCTGGCCCGTGCGGCGCGGGAAGAACGGCGGCCCGGGGGCCGATGACAACGCCTTCGGCCTGGATTTCCCGGTGGAGCCCCTGGGCCCCTGGGTGGTTGCGGACCAGCACAACATCGTCCTGCACGAAGGCCGGCCGCACCATGTCGTCATCGTCCCGGACAAGGACACGGACTTCGTCAATTACCAGGGCGACTCCTCGGTGCGGGGCGGCCTGATCGCGCAGAAGGTCTACAACCCTGACAAGCCCACCCGCGACCGGCTCCGGTCTCCCCTGGTGCGGATCTTCGGGGTGCTGATGCCGGTGACATGGGACTTCGCCCTCGACGTCGCGGCGCAGGTGGGCAACTACGTCCTGGCGAAGCACGGCACCAACGCCTACGCCGTGAAGACGTTCTCCTACGGCTATCTCGAGAACACCTACGCCATCACCAAGTACGCCCTGCGGAACGTGCGCACGGCGAACTTCACGTTCCACGACACGCCGTCCGACGTCACGTCCACGCCGGGCTTTCGCGATGCGGGGTTCGACAACTTCGGGCCGTCCTACGAGGACTGGCGCGACGCCGAGGTGCTGTTGATGTGCGGCACGGACCCCTACGAGACCAAGACCATCCTCTTCACCGACTGGATCATGCCCGGCATCCAGAACGGGCAAAAGGCCATCTTCATGCTGCCGCGCCGCACCGCCGGCGTCGCCTATGCGGAAAGCCAGGGCGGCCTGTACATCGACATCCAGCCGGGCACCGACCTGCCGGTGCTGATGGCCATCGCGCGGGTGATCGTCGAGAACGGGTGGGAGGACCGGGAGTGGATCCGCGATTGGGTCAACTCCAAGTGGGAGAGCTCGTCCGGTTTCGGACAGGGCACGCGCAACACGCCGTGGCAGTGGCGCACGACCTGGGGCATGTTCCAGACCGACGGGTTCGAGGACTGGAAGAAGTGGCTGCTGGCCCAGGACTACGCGGTGCCGGAAAAGGCCGCCGCCATCGCCGACATCGACGTCCGGAAGATCTATACCGCCGCCGAGTGGATGGCGAAGCCGCGTGCCGATGGCTCCCGGCCCAAGACCTCGATCATGATCGAGAAGGGCTGTTACTGGTCCAACAACACCGGCAACACCAACGCCATCGCCTCCCTGGGCATCGTCTGCGGCGCCGGGGGACGGCCCGGCCAGGTCGTCGGCCGAGCCGGCGGACACCAGCGCGGCGGCCTGCGGGGCGGCAGCTACCCGCGCAACAAGAGCCCGGAGAAGCTGCCGGGCCGGCGCAGGAGAGCGCTGGATACCGACCGCTACCTGATGTCCGGACACACGCGCCTCGCTCACGTCATCGGCAACACCTGGGTCCAGGGCATGTGCGGCACCCAGTCCCTGCAGGAGAAGTTCGACGAGTTGACGACGCGCAACCCGCACCAGGTGCGGAGCTTCGACCGCGAGGAGGTCGTTGAAACGCTGAAGCGGCGGGTGGACTCCGGGGGCATGGCGGTGTGGGACCAGGATATCTACCTGGTGGATCCCATCGGCGCACGCTACGCCGACATCGTGTTTCCGGCCGCCGGCTGGGGCGAGGAGACCTTCACCCGGGCCAACGGCGAGCGTCGCATCCGCCTCTACCCCAAGTTCTACGACGCCCCCGGCGAGGCCCGGCCGGACTGGTGGATCATCGCGCAACTGGCGCGGAAGATGGGCTTCGAGGGCTTCGACTGGGAGGATTCCAACCAGGTGCTGGAAGAGGGTGCGCGTTTCTCACGGGGCTCGCGCAAGGATTTCTTCGCGGTCAAGGTGGCCGCCCAACGCGAGGGCAAGACCCTTCACGACAAGCTCCGTGAGTTCGGCAACAACGGCATCCAGGGTCCGGTTCTCATGCGCGCCGACGGCACCCTGGAGGAGACCAAGCGCCTCCATGACGTAAACCGGGTGCTGCCGGACGACGGTCCGGCCGGCGCCACGGTCTTCAACAAGAAGCTGACGCACTTCAACACCCAGACCGGGAAACTGAACCTGCAGAAGGCGCCGTGGGAACTCTTCTCCGGCTACTGGGAGTGGATGAAGCCGCGGGAAGGGGAGATCTGGATCACCTCCGGGCGCATCAACGAGCGCTGGCAGTCGGGTTATGACGACCGGCGGCGCCCCTACATCGAGCAGCGCTGGCCCGAGAACTGGATCGAGCTGCACCCCGACGACGCTCGCGCGCGGGGGTTGGAGAGCGGCGACTACGCGACGGTCTATTCCGACCGCATCCCGGTGCAGAAGGAAACGATCCTCGGCGTCGAGGCGGATGATTTCGATTTCACCGCGCTGCTCCGTAACGGCTACATCGAGCTGACCCGCGGCGCCATCACCGCGGTGGTGATCGTGACTCCGGCCATCAAGAAGGGCGTCGGCTTCATGGATTTCCTGCAGACCAGCCAGCCCGCCAACGCCCTCTCGGGCCGCGTGGTGGACTGGGTCAGCGGCAACTACAACTACAAGATGGGGGTGGGACGGCTGAGGCGCCTGGGCGAGAGCCCCTACAAGCGCCAGTTCCGCAGCATGTCGTTCGCCCGCCGCGACATGATCTAGGGTGGTGTCTCACAAATCGGTTTGCAAAGATGCGCGGCGAACCGGCAATTATCGTGTCGCGCCGGCTTCCTTCAGCCGATCCGCAATGGCGGTGTGCCCTTGGCGCGTTGCCGCTTTCAGCGCGGTCAGTCCCGCCGTCCGCGGATTCCGGCCACCTCTCCGCCTCTCCCCGGGGATCATGTGATTCACGTCCGCGCCGGCTTCGATCAAAGCGTCCACAAGATCCGCTTTTCCGAGAAAGGAGGCCAGCATCAGGGGAGACGCACCTGACAGCGACGCATCTGAACCGGCCAAGGCGTCCGGAAGGGTCCGGTTGACGTCCGCTCCCGTTTCGATCAGCACGCGGGCGATCCGGTATTCGTTTCTGCCGAGCGCCAGTAGCAGCGGCGTTGCGCCCGCCAGCGAATACTTCCTGTGCACCTCGGGACCCGGCAGAGTCAGATTGGGGTCGGCTCCCGCGCCCAGCAGCAGCCGCACGATCCGCTCGTCCCCTTTTTGGATCGCCAGCAGAAGCGCGGAAGCGCCGTCCGCGCTGTCTCCGGGAGCGTGAAATACGCCATTGACGTCACCGCCCGCCCGGATGGCGACGTCCACCGCGTCTCCGAAACCCATCGCGGCCGCGATGACCAGGGCGGTCGCCCGCTGCGTCCCGAACGCCAACACCGTATCGACGTCCGCGCCCGCCTCGATGGCGCGAGAGAGCGCATCCGCCTTCCCCTTTTCCGCTGCCCCCCGGAAGTACAGCAGCCGCTCCTCCGCATCCTTCAAGTCGGCGTCCAGGCGCACCACCGCCAGTTCGGCGCTGCGCGTCTTGTCCCCGGCCCCGCCCGCGACCCGCACCGTGACCTTGCTCTTCCCTACGGGCAAGTCTTTCAAGGAGGTGAGCACATCGGCCCGCAGTTGCCTGTCGCCCAGGCTGATATCGATACCGTCCATGCGCGGACCGGGCTTCAGCGCGACGCCGCCCGGCCCGATACCGGTCACTTCGATCCTCGCGCCAGACGGCACCGCCGACGCCAGGATCGAGATTTCCGTCACCCGGTAGCCGATCCGCACCGAATAGGAGCTTACGTCGCTCCGGAAAACCGGACTGAGTTCCAGCCGCTTTTCCAGCCGCGGCGTGAACATGCCGACCAGTCCCTTGCCCAGGCTTTCCAGGCCCTTCTCCAAGCCGCCGCTGAAATCCGCCCGCGCGGTTCGGAAGGGTGCACCCTCCCATACCTCCAGCGCGCTCAGACCCGTCTGGTTCGGCGGGGGTTTTTCCTGCGCCGACGCCAACGCGAGCCAGAGCATCGCGGCCGTAACCGCAAGGACCAACGTCCGCAACGCCAAATGTCGGAGCCCCGAGCCGCTCGGCTGCTGCAATCTCCTGCTCATGCCTGGCCTCGTCTCACCACTGTCACGGAACCGTCCCCGTGCCCAAACCGCAATATGGGCCTCGTACTCCCGTCATCGGCCGGGAGGGCGCACCCCTTTGCGGGCGCCCGCCGCTGCGCCGCTTTTCCCGTCTCTCGGCAATTATTGGAGGGAAGTGTCGAAGTCAACCGAGTGCAGGAACGGCCGCACCCGCGGGCCTGACGGTGCGCTTCGGCTCGTCGCCACCTTGACCGCGGTTTGTCTTTCCGTGAGAGTACGCCATGCGGAGGACGCTCAAGTGAAGCGGGGCAGGACGCTTTCTTCCACTCTTGCGTGAGTTTGTCGCATGCACGATCCCATTCAGGCCATCTCCCGTTATCTCCGGGCGCCCGAAGAACCCATTCGTTGCGCGGCCGCCCGCGCCCTCGGCGCCTCGGGCGACGAGGAGGCGGCGCCGGCCTTGGTGGAGGCGTTGGTGGACCCGGATCCGGACGTACGCGCGGATGTCATGGTGGCGCTGGCGCGCTGCGCCCGGCCGCGGGACGCCGCCGCGATCCGGCGTTCGTTGCAGGGCGACCCGGTGGGCGAGGTCAAGACGGCGGCCGTGGGGGCCTTGAGCCGGCTCCGGGACGAAGCCTCCACGGCGTTGCTGCGGGCGCTGGCGCGAGATCGATGCGCGTCCGACGTGGCGTGGGAAGAGGGTTCCTGGGACGACTGGCTCGACGTGCAGGTGGCCGCCATCGCCGCCCTCGGGGAAATGGGCGCGGAGGCCGCGGCGGATGACTTGCTCCGGGTCCGGTCCGACGAGGCCGGCCAGGAACTCGACCACGTGGTCTTCGCCGCTCTCGCGAAGATGCCGGGGCGCGGAATCGCGGCCCTCCTCGACTTCCTGAACGACGGCGACGAGCGGGTTCGGCAACGGGCTCTGGCGACGCTGGCGCGGGCCGGCCGGGAACGGCTGGCGCCGCTGCGCGACCGTCTGGTCGGCGATCCGAGCGCGGGCGTGCGCCGGCTCGCGGCGGACAACCTGGATGCCGGCGACCCGGCCTTGCCTGAAATGGCCCTGAACGACCCGGATCCTTCGGTTCGCGCGGCCGCGCTGGCGCGGGTCGTGCCCGGGCGGCCGGACATCGGGCGGCGTGCGCTTGCCGATACCGCACCGGCGGTCTGCCGCGTGGCCCTCGAAGCGCTGGCCGGGTGCTTGTCCCCGGCGGATGAGCCGGACCTCGGCGCGAAGTTGGAAACGTGGTTGCGTGACGGGGACACACCCTTGGCGGCCGCGTCCGCGCGGGTGCTGCCCAAGGTGGAGGGGGAGGACGCCCTGAGCGTGCTGCGGGAGAGGGCGACGGATGCGGAAACGGCCGTCGAGGTACGTATCGCCGCGCTCGGTTCGCTGGGAAAGATCGGTACCCGTGACGCGCTGGCCGCGTTGCGTCCGGCGGCGGCAGATCCGGTCCGGCAGGTCCGGTTGGCCGCGTTGGCGGCGGCGGCGGCGCTGACCCACGACGCATCCGAGGACGTCCGCGGCCAAGCGCGCGACTTGTTGGTCGACGCCGTGCGTGGCCGGCTGCGGGCGCCGGAGTCCCTTCACGACGAGGTTCCGGACCAGGCAGGTACCGGGGAGGGAAGCGGGCCGGTCGCCATTACGCCCGAAGGCGGCATCGTCCCCGTGGATGCGCCGGCGCCGGGCGCTGCCGCGGCCGGTTCGGACGGCGATGTCGGAGGCTTGTCCTACCCTCGCTCCACCCTCGAAGCGATTCAGGCAACGGAGACGACGGCGCCTTCCCCGGAGCTTTCGCCCTCCTCGTCGCGCGGCGGCCGGGCGCGCTCCCGCCGCGTGCCGGTGGAAGGGGCGGACGACATCGACGCCGACATCCGCCTGGTGGCGGTCCGTCTGGCGGCGGACTGCGCGGCCGAGGGGATCGACGAGTCACTGGCCGAAGCGGCCGAAGCGGCGACACCCGACCTGCGCGCGGCGGCGGTCGAGGCCGTCGCCCAACGCGCGCGGGCCATGCCCTTGCCGCCCGGCCTCCGGGCAGTCCTGATTCGGTGTCTGGGATGCGACGACGCGCGGGTGCGCTGCGCCGCGGCGCGGGCCGTGACCGGCACGGGGCACGATGCGGCTTCAAGGATCGTCCCATTGCTTGACGATACCGATGCCTCGGTGCGCGCGGCAGCGGTGACGGCTGTTGCCGGGGTCCATCGCGAGGCGGTCATGCGCGCCCTCGGCGACCCTTCGCGGCTGGTCCGCCGAGCCGCCGCGGACGCCATGGCGGCGGGTCATGACAGCGGCGCGCTCGAAGCTGGTTTGAGGAAGCTCGTGGACGGCGGCTGGAGCGACAGCCTCACCGATACCTCCCGGCGGCACCCCGAGGCGCGACAGCTCCTGCTCCGAATGGTGGCCGCCGGCGAGGTCGCGGGGCAGGCGCTGCTGGTGATCCTGGAGGCCTTGGCCGGTGACGGGGTGTAGAAGCCCGTCTCACTTTCCGGACGGCTCGCGGGCGGCCGCACGGTCGCCGGTGAGGAGCCGTCGGTCTCCGTCCTTCTCGAAATGGTAGCGGTGACACGTCAGACAGCGGGCCAGCCCGGTCTTCTCCCGGTGACAGGTGGCGCAGTCGGCGGGTGACACGGGCGCGAACCCGGCCGCGCTTCGCCGGGACTCCTTGCTCTCCGCCACCCGGTGACAGGAAACGCATCCATTTTGGAGGACCGCCTGCCGATGGGACCGGTGCGAGAAGGTCCGCAGATGCCGGAGTGTGTCCGGCTCGATGCTCGGATCCGTTGCGCGCGCCGTGCCGGATCCCGATCCGGGAGGTTCGCCCACTCGCGCCGGCGGGACGTGGCGCGTCGCTCGGGCGAACCAGTTCAGACGCGGGACCGGTTGCGTTCCGCCACCGGAGGCGGGAGTCCCTTCCACGCGGCTGACGTGGCACTTGGCGCAGCCTGCCGACGGCGCCTCTTCGTCAGTGAGCACGGCAAACAGCGCGGCGCCGGTGTCGGTCGGGGTGGTGGACAACGTCAGCCAGCCGCGCAGGAAACGGTCCGCGTGTCCGGTGGGCCGGTAGCGCAGCGCCAGCTCGTGGTATCGCCAGCCGCCGTAGCGCAGCCATTCTTCCATGTCCTCGACGCCCTCCGGGTCGTCCAGGTCCAATTCGATGGCGCGGGTCTCCATCGTTTCGCCCTGTTGGTGCCGTTCAAGCTCGTCCGCCAACTCGGGAAACCATTGATCCGCCGCGTGGCGCACCACCTCGAATGGCAGAGAACCGGCCAGATCGGCCTTGACCGTGGAAGACGGTTGCGCTGCCTCTACGAATACCGAAGGTCCTTCCCGCACCAGGTCACGGGTCAGCTTCTTGAACGCCCAGGCCAGTTGGGCGGCGGCCCGTCTCTCTTCCTCGCCGGCATCGGCCAGATCCAGCAGGTCGGCCTCGTTGACGGTCTTCATGTCGGCGGCGTCCAGATACCCGCCGGCCTCGAGCATCAGCCGCAGGAATGCGTTGGGCTCGGCCTCGGCATCCACCGGCCAGTCGCCGATGCCGGCGTCGGCCAGCACTTCGAGGTCCAGGCCGGGCGGGGCCAGGAACTCCAGATCCGGCGAGCCCGCGACCGGGCGGGTGAGCTCGGCCTCATGGCAAGACGCGCAGGCGCTGAAGCCGTCGATGGCCATCTCGCCGGTGTGGCACGTCCCGCAGGTCGCGGGGGGCGTGGCGCCATCCTTGGCCGCGGCGGCGAAGTGCCGGCTGAAGTGGTTGCCGTGGTCGAAGGCGACCCTGGATACAGGGTGATGGGGATAGTCGGTGAAAGGAGGGTGTCCGGCGAAACCGGTGAATGCACCCGTGTGACAGACCTGGCAGCGGGCGTCGGTCATGGCGGTGGCGACGAAGTCGCGGCCCTCGTGTTCGCGGTGGCAGACGGCGCAGGCGATGGACCCCCGGGCTCCCGGGGTGTCCGACATCGCGTAGTCCGCCGGCAGCACCGCCGCCGCCAGACGCGTCGTCAGCGAAGCGCGGCGCGTCTCGGACCACGCCCGCCGGCTCTCGTCCTGGTCCGTCGCCGCCGGGTGAGCGGCCGGCGGGACGGTTCCATGCGCGGCCAGGGCGTCGGGGCCGAAGTCGTGGCAGGCCATGCACCGGGCCGTGTTGGCCAAGTCCCGTTTCACGCCGAACAGTGCCGCGCCGGCGATGTCCTTGGCCCACGCGAGAGACGGTTCCTCCACGCTCGCGTGGCACTGGCCGCAGTCATTCTCGAAGGCCGCGTGGTTCGACAGCACCGGCCCCGGCAAGAGCGTGGGCCGGTTCATGAAAAGGACCATCGCGGCCGCTAGCGCGCACAGGGCCGCGAGCCGCCACGCGGTTCTCAGCCGGCGTTGGGTCGTCGCCCGAGGTACGCACGGCGTCGGCGGGAAACAGCACTCCCCGTGAGGCAGCGGACCCTTCTCGCAGGGTCCGCCGCGGGCCAGCGGCCGGCGGCACAGCCAGCGGTCGCCGCTCCGTTGCGGGATGCATTCGGCGCGTGCCGGGCACCGCCCCGAGCGCTCCGGTCCGAAGCGGCAGGGAACTCCTTCCCGTCCGCACTCCCAGTCCTCGTGGGCGAAGATGAACGCATCTGTGGGATGTCTCGCCAGCTCTCACCCCCCGAACGAGTGGACGATCACGATGTGGAAGATCACGAATACCGCGGCCACCGCGGACGCGGGCAGGTGGACGAACAGCCACCCTCGCTGAAGCCAGTAGAGCGCCCAACGCTGATCGAGGTGGGTCTTCTCTATAACGATCTCCTTGATCCGCAGGAAGTCCGGGTCTTCCGCCAGCTCTCGGCCGGCATAAGACAGCTCCTCCAGGACCTCCTCGAGGGGCCGCCCGTAACCGGTCCAGTGCTGCCACGGATGGGCCGGACGGCGCAGGAACGGCAGCAGGCGCTGGGCGTAGAGCCGCGCCATGAGGGGCGGGCAGCCGCGCTTCACGATCTCGTTGAAGGCTTCGTCGGCCTCGGCCGCCAGCTCGGCGCGCTGTTGTGCGATGCGCGGGTAAGGGAGCGCGTCCCAGTCCCGTTGCCAGCGCGTGCAGAGCCTTTCGAGGAGCAAGCCCACGGCTCCGGATGCCAGGGCAAGGGCGAAGGAGAGCCACAGGATGCGGTGGAAGGCGCCCGGCGGCAAGCCGCCGCCGTGGGCCAGGACAAGCAGGGAGGCCACCCAACCGAGATGCAGGAGAAGGCGCCACCGCACCCGCGCCCGCCCGGGACCGGGGCCTGTGGACCCGCCGCATCCCGTGCACTCCCAGCAACAGGAAGGCCAGGGCCAGGGTCCAGCCGGTCCAGTGCGGCGTGGGCAGCAGCGCGGTGTCGGCGACGCGGTACCACGCGGCGCCCGCCAGTACGGCCGCCCCCGCGGCGAGCCATCCGATGGCGATCCGTGCCGTCACGGCACCCGCCCGTGGATGAAGGACGCGGCTCGCGGCCCCTGGCTGCCGGCGGGTGAGGTCATCATCCCTTGGAGTTCAGTGTGCGCAACGGCGTGCCCGCCGCCAGCCGCCCGACCAGCTCATGGTCGGTAAGGTCGACGCGGGCGATGGCGTCGTGCGGGCACGCGCGCACGCATGCGGGGCCTGTCTCCTGGCCGATACAGAGATCGCATTTGGCGGCGACGGGGATGGACCGTTCCTTCGCCTCGGCGTTGAGCCCCATCTCCACCAGCCGGATGTTGTCGTAGGGACAGGCCGCGGTGCAGGTGCCGCAACCGATGCACAGCACTTCCGACACCACCACTTCTCCGCTGAACTTCCGGAACACCGCTTCGGTGGGGCAGTTGACCAGGCACGGCGCTTCCTCGCAATGCATGCAGGCATTGGCGACGGAGTAGCCGCCCTTGGCGGGACCCTGGCGGACGAATCGCGGCACACCGCCATGGGTATCGGCGCAACCCTGTACGCAGGCATCGCACCCCACGCAGCGGGTCTGGTCGATGACCATGGCCTGCCGGCCCCTGACGAAAGCGTTGTCCACGAGGAAGTCGATCAGCGAAGCCTCGCGCGAGCGGTCCCGCAGGGCCGTGGACGTCGTCGTGTCCGGATCGCCCAGTTCGACACGGGCGGCGGGGTCGCAGCGGGTGATGTCCTCATGGGAAAGGAAGGGGAGGCAGTCCTCCATCAGCGCCGTCCCCGGCAGCACCAGTAGACTGGTGTCGCCCAGGAACTCGAGGGAGGTCTTGCTCGCGGCCCCTTGCCCGCCCGCGGCCAGCGCCGCGAGCCCGAAGACATCGCCCCGGCGAACGAAACCGACGCTGTGGCTCTCGCCGGCGGAGAGATGACGGACGCGGCCGAACCCGGAGACGACCACGAACACTTCCCGGACCGGCTCGTCCTGTCGGAGGGCGGTAAATCCAGAGGAGGGACCGCCGGCGAACCGGAAGTCCGCGGTTTCCATGAGAGCGGTCAGGGCGCTCTTCGGCAGCGGCGAGAAGACCGGAACGGCGAACCTGCCCGAACGCATCAGATCCACGATCTCGGCCAGGCAGTGGGCATTGATGGACCGGCGCGGGGCATCGCCGAGGGCGGTCATGTCGCGCATGCCACGCCAGTGCACGGCCAGGAGCCGTACCGGCGTCTCGGCGAACACGGTGCGTCGGAACGCCGAGCGGGTCAGCACGGCGAAAGCGCCGGCGATGGCGTTGTCCGCCGAAGACGGTTCGAGCCGGACGGTCTCGCAGGACTCCAGCACCTCGTCCATGTTGGCGAGCTTCTGCCGGACGTTGGCGTCCACCACGAAGATTTCCTCTTCCTCGGGGGCTTTCCAGAATTCCCAGAAACGCCGCTTGGGTCCGATGGACACGAGGCGGGGCGGATCGGCAAGGGCCATCACGCCCTCCGGGTCCTCGACCACCACCCGGAGCGACCCTTCCAGGACGAAGTAGAGGACGCTGCCGTAGTCGCCCTCGCGGCACACCACCTCTCCCGCGTCGAAACGCACGGGTCGCGCGTATTGAGCCAGGATCTCCTCGAACCGGGCCGCCGCGCTCCCGTCGGCGGCGATACTCGACAGCAGTGGGGACTGCGTCACCGCCTGGCGGACGGCTTCCTGCTCACTGGCGGAGAGTTGTCTGAACATACGCCTTCGCCTTCAGGTCGCGGGGAGGCGGTCAGGGTTTGGCGACTTTGCCGACGTAGTCGCCCGTGCCCGGCAGCATCCCATCGAGGGCCTCCATGCCGCCCCCGTCGCGCTCCAACAGCCGCCGCGCCTGCTCGGACACGGCGGCGGCGGATGCCTCCAGTTGCGCCGCGGCGGCCCCCGGGGCCGGCACGGCGTCGACCATGGCCTTGAGCTCGACCACTCCGGCCAGGCGCTCGGCGGCCTTGGCGAGACCTGCCTTGGCCCGCCCGATCCTGACCCGCAGATCCGCGGCATACATGCCGTCGGCCTTCCGGGCCTCGGAAAGCGCCTTCAGGGAGGTCTCCAGGGACAGCGACAGGCCCGCCAGGTACAGCATGCGTTTGCGTGCCGGCGAGGCCTCGTCGTTGGCCGGTGTGTACCAGACATTGTGCCGGACCTCGCCCATGGTCCAGGACAAGAGCTCGAATTGACCGCCGGAAGGGTGTCCGCCGACGTTGATCAGGTCCTCATGACCGGTGGCGTGGCATGAGTAGCAGTTCCGCGCCAGCTTGTAGAGGTTGCGCGGCCGGATCATGCCGGCCTTCTCGGACTGCGTCCATCGGGCCGCGGCCTCCTCGGGGGACTCGGTTTCCTTCTTCTTGCCGCTGAACTCGCCATGGACCTTGATCCAGTCCCGGGCCGCGCCGTGGCAGGACTCGCACGAGATCCCGGCAATGGCCTTGGGACGTTTCTTTCCCTTCTGGACCGTGTAGTGGCAGGTGGCGCACAACGCCTTGGGGTCCTTGATGCGCCGGACCCGCAGGCTCTTGGCGAAGGCCCGAGCCTCCTTGGAGCGATGGGTCTCCTTGATCACGCGGTGGTGAACGGTGCGTTTCCAGACCTGGGCGGTCTTTTTGTGGCACTCGGCGCAGGCATTGGGTCCTTGGACGGCGCCAATGTCGAGGCCGGGCCCCGGTATGCGGACACTTTCCTGAGCCTTGGCGAGACCCGTGAGGCCGAGGGAAAACACGGCGGCCAGGAACGCGGCTGCGACTATCAGACGCGGGTCGTGGAAAGGTCGTTGCGCGGTCGGCTTCATGATCACGCGAACTCCATGTCTTCGGTGGGCACCGAAATGCACACCAGGCAGTTGCCCTGGTCCACCCTCGCCTCGGGCTTGGAGAGATAGGTGAAAGAACCCGCGAGCACCGGCGCGGCGCACGTGCCGCAGTTCCCGGCCCGGCACCCCGAGGGCAGGAAGATGCCGTTCCGTTCGGCCAGGTCCAGTATCGTCCCGGAGTCCCCGCGCCATTGCAGCTTCTTGTTGTTGCCCCGGAACGCTACCTCCCACGTCGCGGTTTGTCCGGCCAGCAGACTGGCCATGCCGATCTCGCGCACGGTCTCGGAGGAGAACGCCTCCATGTGGATGGAGCCGGGCGGCACCCCCCACTCCCGAAGGCCTTCCATGATCGCCGCCATCATCGGCGGCGGACCGCAGACGAAGAACTCATAGTTCGAGGAGGGCAGCCACTGCCGCAGGACATCGAGGGTCACGATGCTTTCTTCGTTGAACGGCTGGGCGGATTGGCCGTCTTCCAACGGTTGGCTGTAGCAGGTGATGAAATGGAAGTTGGGTTTCTCGGCCCAGGCGCGGAGCGGGTCGGCGGCCACCTGTTCCCGAGGGTTCTTGACGCCGTGGAAGAGCCATGCTTCGCGGTCGGGCTCGTGCCGGGCCAGATGTTCGGTCATGGCGAGAAACGGCGTGACGCCGATACCGCCGGCGATGAAGACCACGGGCCGCCCCGCGGCCAGGTCCAGGGTGAATTGTCCGGCCGGCGGACCCACCTCGACGACGTTGTCTTCCTCCACCGCGTGGAAATAGGAAGACGACTTTCCCCATGGGGTGCCCGCCGGCGCGTCGGGCGGCGGCGCCAGCCGCTTGATGGTCACTCTGTAGTCAAGCTCCGGACTGTACGCCTGCGAGAGGGAATAGCACCGGATGGTCGGCGTTCCTCCGGTTTCGTCGTGGAAACGGAAGGTGAGGAACTGGCCCGGAAGAAACGCCGGCACCGCCCGCCCGTCATGCGGACGGAGGTAAAGGGAAACGATGTTGTCCGCTTCCTGGACCTTGCGGGTGACGCGAAAATTCCGAAAACCGTCCCAACTCCTGCTCCGGGAGAGATTCTGGACGATGGCCTCGTCGCGTCGGGCCAACACGTCCGCCAGCGCCGAGTATCGTGCCACGTCGAGGGCCAGACGCCGGCGCCGCCACGCGGCGCGTGACCACGCGTCCACCACCATTGCGGCGACTAGCGCTCCGACGCCCACGAGGATTGCCGATGTCAGCCACGTTTCCATGCTCACGAGAGATTCTCTTATCCGAAACGCGGTCTCGTGTCCTGTCCGGCCGATTCGCCGGACAGGACACGAGAGTCGCCAGGAAGCCGTGACCGGGCTCGCCGGACGGTTGTCAGGGGCAGATGGCCTTGACGTGACCATGGAACTTCACGCCGTTCACTTCGCCCTCATGGGCGTCCGCGGACAGGCGCAACCCCTTCACGCCGCAGTTGGTCCCCTCCGGCCCGATGGCCTTCACGCCGAGCCGTTTGTCACCATCGATGGCCTTGATGTGAAACACGTGGCCGTCTTGAGCCACGCCCTTGACATCGAGCTTCTTGCCGCCCTCGCCGATGGCCTTGATGTCCATCAGCTTCCCGTCCTTGCGGATCGCCTTGACCGACAAGTGCTTGCCGCCCTGATCGATCAGCTTGATGGGCAGGATCTCGCCATCGACCCTGGCCTGAACGGCCTTGACCTGTCCCGCGCCGGCCGCCTTTACTCCGTGCATCTTGCCGTCGCTGTCGATCGCCTTGACCCCGAGGGTATTGCCATCGCTCAAGGCCTTCACATGCCAAACGTCCTCCCCGGCCACCATGCCGGGCATGGCAACCCATAGTGCCATGGACGCAATGAGTACAAGCTTCAACATCAGAACCTCCTCTGTTTCGTCTGATTCGTCCTTGTCTTCCGAACACCAGAGCGGCGTCCGTTCCCGCAAGCAAAGCCTGGTCTACAGGCCGACCCTGAGCTCCAGCCGTACGGCTGAAGAGTCCTCGTCCGATTCCGCATCCTGTGGCGGCCCGGAGTCGTCGGAATGGACGGCGTAGAAGGCATCCAACTGCAACATGAAGCGTTCGGCGATCTTGTACTGGATACGCGTGGTTACGGCGAACCCGCTGGTGTTGCCGAACGGGTCGTCCTGCGCCAGGTCGTATCGGTGGGCCAACTCCAGGGTCACGTTGGCTCTTTCTTCCAACAGGAACCTCTGCACCCCCACAACCGCGCCGAGAGAGTCCAGCGGCGCCGGCCACAGCGCGGGCCGGTAGGCGCCGAGCCCGACGCCGGCGAATGACAGCCCGATGGGACCGAGGGTCGGGCTGGCGTTGCTGGCGAGCCGTCCGAAGTAGCCGTTGGCCCAGTAGCCGGTGGCGTAGATCAGATCATGCTGAAGCCCTATTTCTCTGGAATAGCCCAGCACCAGCAACGTCCCGTCGTAGTCCTTCTCCACGCCGTTGGGCAGGACGTTGAGGCCCCGGGCCGCGTCGATGGTCTGGTTGGTGTGGCTGGAAAAGTTGGCGTGAACCGACGTGTTGTGGATGCCGAAATGGCCCGTCCAGCCTATGCCGCCGTTGATCTGGTTGCCCCGCCGCTTGTCCGCGACGGTGCCGCCGATGTCCACTTCCAGCAGTCCCCAGGGGAAGTCGCCCTCAACCGACAGCGCAAACAGGTCCACGTCGCGGCGGTCGCGGGCGTTGCCGGATTCGTTGACGTGGTGGAAGGCCCAGAGGCCGAGCACGCGCATCCCGGAAGAGCCCGGGAACCGGATGTTGTTCTTGGACAGCCCGACGGCGGTCATCTCGTCCCGCACGAGATAACCGTTCTGAAGCTCCACCGGAAACTTGCCGACGGCGAAGCCGATGTCCCACCCGCCCTGGTCCCGCGGGTCGAGCCGGGGAAACATCTCGCCGATGTCGCCCTCGAAGAAGAGGGTCTCGAAGTCGTCGTCCCAATCGGCCTTGTAGGCGGTCTTTGCCGATGACGGCGATAGGGTCTGGCCGGCGAAACGCCCGGCCTTGTCCACCGGGCGCATATGGGCCTGAATGCGCTCGGTGCCCGCGAGCTGCAGGTTGGCGAACACGTCCAGGCGGCTCCTCAACTCCGACACGTCGCCGTTTCGGCGCGTTCTCCGGTCGCCGTCGGTGGAGAGGACCGCGGTCCGGAGCGACCCGTAGATCCAGAGCGCGGGCTGCCACACGGCGCCGGTCGGGATCTCGATGCCGTCGTCGAGTTGTCCGCCCTCGTTGATGCCGCGGCCCAGTTCGATGAGGGCGCCGGCGCGTTTCGGCAGATCTTCGGAATCGAGGAACGGGACCGGTTCCTTTCGCAGGTCCAGGTCGGGGTCGTCACCCGCCGGGGCCGGCCGCGGCGAAGCGATGAAGGCCAGCAGCAGGGCGAGCGCCAGTGTCAGAGCATACCGGTTCTTGCGTCGGGTCCCGGCTGCCGCCACGTTACCGCCCCTCCGCCGCGTAGCGTACCGTTGCCGTCCGGCGCCAGACTTCGGCCGCGCCCTTGACGATGCGGTCGGCGACTTCCCGTGGACTCATTCCGTAGTCGAATCCCATATGCTGGCTCGCGTGGATGAGGTTCACGGGCACCGGCTGGAAGATCAGCCGGGCGTCGATGTGGTAGCTCTCGCCGTGCCGGAGCCGGTCCGCCGGAACCCGGTAGTCGGCGGAGCGGGACTGCCCGGCCGGGATTCCCGTCCGGTGTTTCCTGCTTCCCCGGGTGCGGCCATAGAGCATGGTGGGGCGCCCGTCTGGCCGGACCATGGGCATGGCCGTCAGGGACATGGGCGGGGACAGGACCTGGGAGCGTTCGGGTCCGCGCACGATCCCCACGTAGGTCTTAGACTGCAGGTTGAAGAGGTCGTCGTCGTGCGGCAGCAGGCCGGCCAGCACGTAACGCGAGTGCTTGTCCCGAAGGTCGCCGTTAGGGTCCCGGTCCCCCGAGCGGTAGACCACCTTACCGGACGAATCGGTGACGCCAACCTCCAGGAACACCGTGCGCTTGATGTCGAAACTCGTGGGCACGTAGTGGCCGTCGGTGAGGTTCTTCACCGCGAGGGAGAAGGCCAGGCCGTCGCCCGAGGCGCGGATGTCCGTGACCTCCGACAGTCCGAACCCGTTGCGCAGAACCTCCAGACGCTGCCCGTCGGCCCAGGCCAGCAACTTGAGCTGCTCCCCGATGATGTCACGCGCCTCGAAGCGATCGTCGACGGATTGCCACGCTTCGGGGAAGACGTGGTCCGCGGGCACCGAGTCCTCGAACTTCTCGGTGCCCCAGCCCGCCTCATGGTCGAACTGTACCCACTCCCGCGGGGTCTTCAGCTTCGCGGCATCGGCATTGTGGGGAAAGATGCCGGGGTGGACGACGGAGTAGTCCGGGCCGGCCATGAAGTGATTGGACAACCGCCGTTCCGGGGTGGGCACGCCGCCCACCACCGCGGCCGGACCGCGTTCGAACGGCGAGGCCTTGCCCTGGACCGTCCCCATGTGACAGTCGACGCAGGTGACGCCCTTGGCCGCCGCCGGGGAGCGCTTGTACTCGGTCAGCATCTCGTGGCTGCGGCCTCCGGTCTGGGCGATGACCTCGTGGCAGACGCCGCCGCAGAAGCCGGGTTCACGCAACTCGAAGAACGGCTTGATCTCCGCATGGATGGCGCGTCCGGTTTCGCCGCGTCTGGGCTGGACCGGGTACTTGCCGGGCTGGTCCAGGATCTCTTTCAGCCGCGTGCCGTCGTCGACGCTGTACATCGGCGCGTAGATGTCCCCCTCCACGATCGGGAACCGCCCGGTGATCTTGCCGAAGTTCCGCCGCACCCGGTGGCACGCCACACAAGTGATGCTCTCGCGCTCGATGGCCGAGCGGTCGAGGCTGGACCTGGCGGCGGGTGTGCCCAGAGCCGCGCTTATCGGCGCATGGCAACGTTGGCAAAAGTCGCCGGCGGTGGAGCTGATTTTTCTGTTGGTGGCATTCTGGAACGCCATGACCACGGAGCTGAGCTGGCCATAGGCATGGGGGGACACCGACCATTCCCGGAACTGCTTGGGGTGGCACTGGGCGCAGACGGTGGCGGACGGAAAGCGGTTCCCGGTGAGCACGGCCTCGTGCATATCCGCGGCACTCCGGGCTTGGGTTGCATCCGCCGCTCCTTCTCTCGAAGGTACGTCCTGGGCGGCGATGACCGTCGATCCAACCCCCATCAACACCAGCAGGAAGAGACTTCGCAATGATGGCGATGTAAACATTTTATTTCTAACTAAATGCAATTGTTCGTAAATTAGAAGTTTCCACGAAATATGACAAAATATATCATTAAATGAGTCGTTGTGCCATAATTGTCCTCTGATCGGTGAACTTCACGGGTCATTCAGGTTCTGGAACCATCATCACGTTTCAGGGTCAGGCACGTTGAAGCTCCTCCGATAGAGCGGTGGGAGGGCGATGACGACAATCTCTCCGAGGACGCCCGAGGGAGTCTTCAACTTCTGGCTGGGGCAGATGCGTTCCGTCGGTGACGCCAGCCGGGACAATTGGCGCGACCGGATGTTGATGTGGCGGCTGGGTCCCTTCGCGCGTAGCGCGGAAGACAGGGAGTTCTTCGATGCGCAGCGAGACTGGTGCGAGGAGATCCACAAGGAGGGCATCGACGGCTTCTTCTCCGATCCGGAATGGGAAACTCCCAAGGGCCTGCTCGCGAAGCTGATCGTCCTGGACCAGTTTCCGCGCAGTGTCTACCGCGGCACTCCGGCGGCATACGCCAACGACCCCGTTACCGTACGACTGGCCGAACATCTCTGCACGACCGGTTGGGACATGACCGAGTACAACATCATGGAGCGCATGTGGGTGTACGTGCCGCTGTCCCACGCCGAGGAACTCGCCCTGCAGGAATTATGCGTCGAGAAGTATGTTCAATGGAGCAGGGTACTGGTGGCAGCGGTTCCGTCGGGCCGCCGCAGGCTCAACCAGTTCATAAGCTGGTCGTTCATCAAGGCCTCCATCGAGCACTCGGACGCACTGCTCATCTTCGGCCGTTTCCCCCACCGCAACGCCATCCTGGGCCGTGGGCACAAGGCCGGCGAGCCCCGTTACCTCAGCGACCCGGTACGGCCGCTGTGGACCTTCACCCAGCCGCCGAGACCGGACTATTTCGCCGTACTGGGAGCACTCTGCCGGTTCGAGGATGGTCTCGACGAAAACAGCATCCGGCCGGAGCCTCTGGCGGAGCTTCACAAGGCGGCGAATCTTCCCCTGGACGGGCCCGATTCCCTGATGGACGTGTTCGAACTCGGCGGTGACGGCGCCGTGGCGTACACCACCCTCTACCGTCACATGTTGTTGAGGGAGAAGGAGCGGGCGTTCGAGGCGGTATGCCGCGCGCCGGTGGTTGAGGATTTGTTCCAGCAGATAAAGGCGCTCATTCTGAAGGACCCCGACGAGCCCTGGCCGCCGAAGAGCGCCAAGTATTCAGTGACGCCGGTCATCGACGTAGATGCGATCCACGCCGTTGTCACGCATACGCCTCCGCCGGTGGTAGAAGTCGAGAAGACCGTGGAGTTCGCCGTCGCCGATCCGAACAAGGCTGTCAGCCTCGTCCTCAAGAACGACAGCGCGGAACTCGAACGTCTCACCCGGGAGACCGAGGGGTTCGCCGAACGCCATGGGTTCGCGGGCAAGGCCCTGTTCGAGATTCAATTGGCTCTCGAAGAATGGGTCATGAATACCATCAACTATGGATACAACGACGCCGCCGAGCACGAGATCCGTGTATACCTCCAGCTTGAGGACGACACCCGCAATCTGGTCGTGCACATCGTCGACGACGGCCGGGAGTTCGATCCGTTGGCCGAGTCCCTGGAGCCGGATTTCGAGGCATTTCTCGCCGACCGGGTCGAGGGAGGCGGGGTCGGGGTCCAACTCGTGCTCAAGTTCGCGGACGGCGTCAAGTACCGGCGCCAGGACGGCCTCAACCACCTGATCCTCAACAAGGGCGTCTAGTGTTGCGTGTGGTTAATTCGCACGCGCCCGGGCCTACTTCTCTTCGAATGTGATCCGGCCGCCCGTCATGGTGAGGACGGGCCGGATAGCCCTCTGGACCCCCCCTCGGACGGACTGCTTCACTCGGTTGGACGGTAGCGGGTTCCTGCCAGATCCGGTATTGAAGAGCAACGCAGCCCAAGGCGAAAAAGACCCATATATTGTGTACTGATCTCACCTGATTCTCACCATTCCCTCGGGTAGCGGACAAGCGCTGTCATGTCAAGTCTCGTCACGACAGCCTTGCAATAACCCCCTATATTCTAGTCCCTTATAGTGGATTCCGTATAACTCATCCTCCTGTGCCGTTCGGTCAAGCCGCGCCAGCTGATGACATCCTACACTCCAGGTTACGATTCCAGTAGGTTGCGTTACGATTACGGTCCTGATAGCTTTTTCTTCGGTTTTCGGTTTTCGGTTTTCGGTTTTCGGTTTTCGGTTCGAGTTCCGAGGCCGGAGGAAATCCCCTCATGCCCACACGCTAACCCGTCAAGCTCACCAAGCGCGCCGTCGATGCGCTCACCGTGGAATCCGGCGACATCGTGGTCTGGGACCGGGACCTTCCGGGCTTCGGCATTCGGGTGTATGCCTCGGGCCGCAAGGTCTGGTG